>CEUY01205957.1_pt1 | contig 71244 bp, 73 predicted proteins | sample 361481 | NCBI WGS metagenome assembly CEUY01 (sample SAMEA2622737, study PRJEB7988) | marine metagenome | isolation source: saline water (ENVO:00002010), including | reverse complement strand
TATTGTCAAAGATAAAAGCTTTTTATTCATAATTATTTTGTCCCTTGCCTTATTACGTTCTCCTATATATAAATTTATCATTTATTTCTATATTTCCAAAAGATATCAAATATATTAATTAAAATTATTAAATATTTAAAAGTATTTTTCATTTTTTTATATCTTTATTATTTCATAAAAATTTTGTTTTTTTTATGTTTTTTTTTTTTATATGTTATGATTGATATATTAACAAGAGGAGTTGGTTCGTGGAAAATTTTAAAGATCATTTATTCAATCATATAGAAGAACAAGGATTGTCCTCTTCTGAGAAAGAAACCTTTAATTTAATATCAATGGCTTCATTTTTTGTTTATAATAAATCTTATTTTAATGATAAATTTAAACATTATAGATTAGAAAGAAATGAGATAGGCGAAATAAGGTTTGTTGCACCTACTATGAATAAAGTTGACGGAGCCAAAAATTATATTGTTAACGGTTTTATAAGCAATCCTCATAATGAAAGCGTTTATGAAGATCAATTCTTTTTCAGTAATGATAATCCAAAAAGTCCCTTTATTAATATATTTCTAAAAAAGGAAGTTATTGATAATTTAGTTGAAGTATTTAATATTGTTAAAAATTCAAAAAGTATAAAAGATTTAAATAAATCTTTCCAATATTTAGCAAACAATAATATGACGGCTTTATTTGATCTCAAAGTTAATTTTCCAGATATTTTTTCTGCTGCTAGACAACCTTTAATTGAACATTTAGAACAGACAATCAAAGTTGACTCTAATTATTCTGAAGACCATTTAACTTATTTGAGTTTTTGTGTTGACGGAGAAATCAATTCTTTTAGTGGAAAAAAACTTAAAGAAAATAATTTTGATGAAGGTAGAAAATTATTTTTACAATCTTATATCAAAGAAATGAAGAAAGTAAAAAACGTTAATACTTTGCTTCAACAAAATAAAGATAAAATAACACCTTTAATGAATTTGATTGAAAACAAATATAATTTTTTCAACCACAAGATTACCAGAGATAATCTAAATGACATCAATTTTTATTTTGTTAAAACAAATACTTTTCCTTCATTTAACAATTTTGAAGAGAAGAAACACTTTGACCCAACAGAATGCAGTAATGATTATAAAACTGATGGATTTTTAGATATTAAAGAAAATGATTTTAAAGAATTCGTCTTAAGATCTCCTGCAGAACTTTCTTGGCTTAATAGAGATTTATCAAGCTCTATCGAAGGATTGATCTATGTTAAAGAAAATGAATTGAAAGCAAGTTCTGATTATGACCAATGTTTTATTGTTGCAAAAAACAAAGAAAAAGAGACTGTTGGTTTATTAAAGATAAATAAATTAAAATCACAAAATAAATGTTATAATATATCAGAAATATCCATTAAACATAATTATAGAAATATTGGTCTAGCAAAAATGTTCTATGAAAAGTTAGCAGAACTATCGATCAAAAATGAATTGATAATTTTTAATAGAAGATATTCAAAAGAAGGTAAAAAGTATTTACCTAAAATGAAACAAAGCGTTTGTGATAAATATTCCGATTTTATGCTTATTAATACAGACTTTGGCGAAGTTTATGAAAATGAAAAATTAAATGAAGATATTAAAATGTTTAATATTTTTATAGAACAAGATATTAAAAATCTAGATCAAAAGAAAACTATTTCTTTGAAGAAAATTAAATTAATTTATGATGAATCCATAAAAAGAATAAAAAAACATCATGATCAATTAATTTCTTTTAATAAGGATATATCACAAGAAGAAAGGGAACTTTTCAATTCAAAATTAAAATTACTTTATGCAGCAAAAAAAAATAAGCCAATCTGACTGATTGGCTAAAAATTAAACTTTATTGTTTCTTTATCTTTTTTTAGTATTATTTTTTTAATTTTATTATATGACTCTAATTCAATTTCTTCTTCTGTTTTTGCTTCTTTTAATTCTCTTTCTAAATTGAACATTTCATTTTCATTAAAATTAATTAGGCTTTTTAACTTTGTTTTATTTTCTTTGTTTATGTATATTGTTCCAAATTCCGAATTGAATTTTTGTGTGTTTAATACGTCCTCTATTTTTAATGAAGATAATTGAATCGCATCATTTATTAAACTGAGTTTTCCTTCTCTAGCTTTTAATCTATTCTTTTGATATTCTTTCACTAATAAGATGAAAGCAAAATCCTCAATTTCTCTTTCTAAATCCATTTTTACTTTTTGCAATGAACTCCATCTTCTTTCGCCATCTCTTGAAGCTAAAGAACTTAATAGTTTATACATTGTTTCTTTTTGTTCAATGAAACTATTTAATTTTTCAATTAATTTTCTTTTATTAATATTTATGTTTATAGATATTGCACGATTTAATTCTTCATAATATTCACCAGAAGGAATACTGGAAGCTATTTTTTCTTTTAATCTTTTATTTTTAGATTTTTCTTCTTTTTCTTTTTCTAGTATTAACTTTATTTCTTCTCGTTTATTTTTGTTGTTATATGAATCATTTAGAATTGATAAAAAAAAGAGTTTTGATTTAAACAATTCTTGATCGTCCTTAGAAAAACTTATTTTATCTAAGTCTTTTATTGTTTTATTTTTTAAATTATTTAAATAATCTCTTACTGTATTATTGCTCAAAAGAACACCCTCATTTCTCTAGTTTCTTCCATTGACAGTTTCTCCCATTGAGAGCTTTCTTTTCTTAATTCTTCTAACTTAATAGCTTTCAAATCTTCAATTGAAGAAAAATATTGAGTTTTTCCCTTTGTTTTAAAATTATACTTGTTTCGTTCTTTTTTTATTTCCATTGAAGAAGAAGAAAAGTCTTCAAAGACAAAGCTTATTTCTAGCATTGGAAATTCTTCTTTCCAATTGTTTTTGATATCAATTTTTTTTATTTTAAGATCTGAAATCTCCAAATCTTTAAAGTTTAAAGTTTTGCAACTATAATATTTTTTTAAATCAAAGATTGAAAATAGTTCTACTTCATTTTTAAAAGTTTTAGATTGTATAACTATTTCTTCAGGAATTAATTGATAACCTTTATTCAATAAAGGTTTTACGTTTTCAATTGTTTCTTTTTGCATAAAAAAACCCAAGCGATTTCTTGTTAACGGATCTTTTATTTTCGCAATATTCATAAGAACATCCAAACTTGAATATGATTCTACTGTTGTTGTATCTATTCTATCTGTTCCACCAAAAACACGCTTTCCTTTTATTCTATGTTCTAATTGAGTTAAAACAGTAGTGTAACCTTCTTGTCCTAGATTTAATTTAATGAATTGACCTTTAGAAGAATTGTAAAAAATTTCTTTATAAGTATCTTCCATAACCAAACTTTCGTAAAGTTTAAAGCCATAGCAAGTATATATACTTTTTAGATTTAATTTTTCTTTAAGAGTTTTCTTTGACACTTTAAACTTATACATAAAAATTCTCCAAATACATTACACTTATTATATCTTAATTCGATTTTTATTTCTAGTTATTTTTACTACGATTGTTGATATGATGACTTTTTTGAATATAAAACAGATAATAGTTTTGGAGGCGATGTCATATCTTTTGTTAGTATTTATGAAAAAATATAAATAGTTCTTGATGTTTATAAGTGTTTTTGTTATAAGTTGTGGCATCTATAAGGAAACCTGATGGGTAAAACTATTTTTTTAGCATTTACAACGTGCTTTTTGACCTTTATTTTTAATTTGCTTTCTGTTGAGACAGCTAAATATCTATTTTTAAACAATGTTGATATGAATCTCAATGTTGGTTTTGGGCATTCTTTTCTTGTTTCTAATTATGAAGGTATTAATTTCTGGTTAAATGAGTTTGTTATACCCGAACATTCAAAATCTTTATTCATGTTTTCTAGTTATTTTATTTTAAGATTTTTTCCTTTCTTTATTAGTTTTTTTATTCAATATAAAATTCTCTCCAATGATGGTTTACCAAAATTTAATCTTAATTATTATTCTGTTTTCTATTTTGTTTTTATTTCTCTACTTTATTCACAATTATTCGAAAAATTTCAGCAATTAGAATTCTTACTTATTCTTTTACCAAATGTTTTTGGTGGTGGATTTGGAATTATAGGTTTTTTAATCGTTAAAAATTTAAAGAAAAATGAAAAAGATAAAGACCAAGAAAACAAAAAAAATAAATGATTGTTTTTTTATATATTTTATGTTATAATTAAATCCTTATCAGAGGTTTTATTATAAACTTTATAGCAATAAATTAAAGAAAACAAAAACGTTATTCCACCCTGCCCTGAAGGACAGGGTATTCAAACGTAAATCTAGAGGACAAGTTGATGAAAAAAGCAATTGTAGAAAAGAAAGAAGTCGTTATTGGTGATGAAATTAGTTTTAAATTTGATGTTGAACAAGAAGGGATAATTGTTGGTTTTAAAGACAAGAACGGTGAAACAAAAGCTGTCTTAAAACCAAAAGGTGAACATTTTGAAAAAATAATTGCAAAAGAAAAAACAGTTGTTATTTCTTTAACTCGTTGCTCCCTTCCTCATGAATACAAGACAATACTCGAAAGAAAAGAATTAAAAGATAAAGAAAAAACAGTTAAGTTTCTTAAACTTGAAGGAAAGAAGGTTTTTGTCGGTGACGAAGTCTGGTTTAAAATGGGAACAGAAATGTCTGGTATCTTAAAAGATTTCTTTATTGAAGACGGTGTAAATAATCTTGTTTTAGAAGCTGAATTTGAAGACGGCTTTTGTGACGGATATTTAACAGGCGATAAGACTGTTACCATTGAAGAACGATATTGTTGGGTTTGCGAATAACTTATTTTACAAAGCGGCTATTTGAGTCGCTTTTTTTATTTTTATTTTTTTTGTGATAATATAAATATAATAACTACGAGGGAATTAAAATAATGACAATTGCTCAAAAAATAATAGAAAACAGTAATGAAGAATCAATTGAAATTAAAGAAACAGACATTGTTTTCCAGTATGAAACAGTTACGGAAATGCGTTTTCTTTTAGTTGATGGAAGCATTTTAATTATCAAAAAAGAAGACGAAGATGATATCAGTTATATTAATCCAAAAAAAGAATTGGAACTTTCGATCATTAAAAGCATTGATAATAAAAAATTTATTAAAGTCTTGGATTACAAAAATTTTGAAAAATTAGTAAAAAAATCTGAATTAAATAAATATAAAAGAATCACAATACTAGACCAAACTGGTAACTCCTATCTTTATTCCTATGACCAATGGAATAAAAAGACAAGAAAAGTTCAAGATTTTACCTTAAGTGCCATTTTTTTTGAAGAGATTGGATTGAGTCATTTAGACTTAATAAAAAACTTAGCAAAAGAAAATAAAAAGTAATTATTTTTCTTTAAAATTTCTGTTATTATATATCAATCAAAAAAGGGGACATTAAATGAGCACAAATCGAAATATAGCAGAATTGATGTGTAAAGCAACAGAAATTGTCTACAATGAGACATTTGAACTCCATCAAGGAGAAAAATTAAATGTTAGAGTAGGTCGTGGAGCCGCAACAAATTACAAACATCGAAAAAGAGAGATTACGTATGGTGTTTTAATGTTAGAATCTAAATTGACATTAAAATCGGCAGAAAGATGGACTACTGGAATGGAAATATTAAAAAGAAAATACTTTAATTCAGAGTTTACATACCAAAATCTCATTGTTGCAACTATCTTACATGAATATTCTCATTTTATTCAGCGACTTCATGGTCAAAGACCATATGGAGAAATGCATAATGATTATTTTTATAATATTTTAGATTTACTTCATGAAAGAAAAGAGTTAATCCAAAAAATAAGAGAATATTTAGAAGAATCAGAAGAATTTAAAAATGCTAATTTTACAAATACCGATACTGGATATTCTAAAGCCGAAGTCATGAAACATGATTTTCTTTCATTTTCAAAAGAAGAAGGTCTCGTTAACGCTAAAATTGTTAAATGTAATCCAAAAAGAGTTCTTGTTTGCACAAAAGATGGGGTTACATATAATTTGCCATATTCTTATGTCGAAAACTTATATAATGACGACGATCTATTTTATAATTATAAAGATTATAAAAAGAAAACCTCTACAATTGTTAATGCGTCAGAATTTAAAGATTTACTTGGTTGTAAAGAGATTACAATTAAACTTAGAGGTAAAGATATAAATGGTATCATTATAGCAATGAGTAATAAAAGTATTTTGTTTTTTTCTAGCTCCGAAAAACGTTGTTCTAAAATACAAAAAGAAGATTTTTTCAAAGGTTTTTTTGTTAAAGCAAAATAAAAAAGCCCTTTGATGGGCTTTAAATTAATCCTTGCTGGCTCATATATATTTCCCAGTCTTTTTTAGTATAAAGATAACTAGACAGAATGCCATTACAGTTCACACCTTTATCCTCTTCTTTTTTACAATTACAAGATAAAGACATGTCACCGTCTTCTTCCTTATGAGAAACCCAATGACCTCTTTGATGTATTGGTATTTGAAAAATAATACTTTCAATATTTGGTCTAATCATTTTGAAGTTATCTAATGCTTCTTTTATTTTTTCTGTTTCTGTATTTGCAATCGCCATTTGTGTTTCACAAGTATCACAAACAAGCATTTTAATTCCTTTAACCGTAAGCCTTTCGTTTAGCTTATAATTCATTATTTTGTAAGAACCTTCCTTCATTTCTTTACATTCATTACATATCGCTTTTTTTAACATCTTCTTACCTTATTTTTAAAATTATTATGGATATTACCATCAACACTCCTTAAAGGCAATTTTTCTTTTGTTTTTTTAAATTTATGTTATAATTACCATTCTTAATAGAGGTTTTTATGTGCAGAATCAGTAAAGAATTTAAACTTAGAAAAGAAATATATAAAGATTTAGAAACAATATCCAAAAAGAAAGAAAAAATAGTCTTAAAAAACAACAACAATGAAGTTAATTTTAAGATTAAATGTTCTGTTCTTCTTTGTCTTCATTGTAAAGGGTTAGCTATTTCTAGATACCAATATGAATTTAGTTACTGTCCTTGCAATCAATGTGCTATTGACTCTGGTGATAGTCAATATTCAAGAATCTTGGGTTCTGATTACAAATACTATACTTTATGTTCTATTCAAAATAAGGACATAAGAAAGCAAAATAAAAAATATCAAGATAATGTTGAGATCTTGAATCAAAAAATAAATAAATATTGCGAAATCAATAATGAAAAATAGAGGCTTTGCCTCTATTTTTTTGCTGTTCTTATTTCTTTTCCTAATTCTTTTCGTATTGCAAGTTTTTCAGATGTTGTCAAAGGATTACTCACTGTTTCAAAATCAGGATAAAAATCAAGTCCTGTTACTTCATAAATAAAATCCTCTACTCCTGCTAATGGCATAAAAATACCAGGGAATAATTCAGTCTTTCCGTCAGGCCATTCTAGATTTTTAAACATAACACCAGTAGTTACACCCACTAATTGACCGCTTTCATTAAATACTCCACCACCAGACATACCACTAATCACAGTTCCATCTGTCGCTGAATACATACAATTATCTGTTGTGTTTATAACGTCGCCTCTTGCTTCTCCTTTATGAGAAGATCCTATTCCAAAAATTGGATATCCGACATGAAAAACATTTTTGTCATACGAAGCAAAACCTACTTCGGGATAATCGCCTTCGTCAGCTATTTTTATTAAGGCAAAATCACATCTTGGATGATAATAAACTTCTTGACCTACCAATAAAGGTCTATTATGAGCTACTGTTGCTCTCCATTGATTATTTAATTTTACTGATGAGCCTTCAAATGCTAACAAAAAAGGTATCCCTAAAAACTTTTTGTCATTATATTTCAAAAGATCATCTGGTGCATCAGAAGAGTAACCTTCGTAGAAGCCATTTATCGTACAGCCTTGTAGTAAGAATGATAAAAATAAAATTTTGGTTATATTATTTTTTTTCATATTATTCGTCATTTTTCAATTCCCTTTCTTTCATTTATAAAACTAATCTATATGTTACAAGTTTTATAATCCCTTTAAGTAATATAATTTTTTGTACACGATTTTCAAACTTTTTGTATACAGTTTTTATTTTTTATATATAGTGTTGTGTTTCATAAAAAAATAATTTTTATTTTTTTCAAGAACTTCCATTATCTTTTTATATAAATAAAAAAATCCGTTATTTTTTTAATAACGGATGAAAAATTATTTTGTATTTTTAAATTGTTTTATGTTTTTTGAACTACTTCGGTATTTTGATTCTTTTAATTGTTTTTGTATATCAGCCTTTTCTTCTTCTGTTAAAGGATTTGATAAATTTACTGTATTAGGATAATACTCAATACCTGTAACTTCGTGTATAAAATCTTCAACTGCCAAAAATGACATGAATACTGCAGGAGCCATTTGCTCTCTTTTATTTGCAGTTTTACCCCACTTTATATTTTTATACATCACACCAGTTGTTACACCAACTACATCACCGTGTTTGTTATAAACGCCACCACCAGACATACCACCAAGCACTGTGCCGTCTGTTGCAGAATAATAACAATTATCTGTCGGATTTGTTACATCGCCTAAATAATTTCCTTTATGTGAAGATAATGGTGCAAATAACGGATACCCTAAATGATAAATTTCATTATACCCTTCATTTTCGTAAACATAGCCAACTTTTGGATAATTTTCTTTCTGATCTGCTTTGTCTCTAATTAATGCGAAATCGCATCTTGGATGGTAATAAACTTCTCTACCTATTAATATCACTTTATTATGCGCTACTGTTGCTACCCATTCATCATTAATTCTTACCGAAGATCCTTCAAAAGATAAAGAAAAAGGTATGCCTATAAATATTTTTTCATTATAAGACTCTATTTCTTTTGGGGTTGTCGAAGAATAGCCTTCATAAAAACCATTTGCTGTACAACCAGCAATAAGAAGACACGAAACACTCGGCATAAGTGAGCTAAATTTTTTCATAACAATTCCTTTTTATTTTTGTGGCAAATACGCCATGCCATCTTTTTATGTGTCATATTCCATATGCCACCTTTTTACTATATTATATTTTCTTTTATTTAAATCAAATATTAATAATATAGATATATACTATAGTATTTAAAAAACAGAGACTTGATTTAATAATTTTTTTTTGTTATTATAAAATAAGTGATTCGATATCACTATTTAAATATCTTAAAGGAGAACTTACAAAATGAGTGTGTTAATATAAACAATATAAATAAAACTACTGTTATTATTAAAATTAAAGAATTAGAAAAATTAGTTAAAGAAACAAAAAATCCTCAATTACGGAAGAATTTTGAAAATGATTTAACTTCTTACAAAGCAATTCGGAAGATATTTGAAGACGCAGAAAAAAAATAACAGAAAAAAAGCTTGCCTTTGGCAAGCTTTTTTCTTATCTTTTTATATCCTTATTTATTAACTCTTTGATTGAAAATGAAATATTTGTTTTTGTGACCAAATCCACAAATATCAATTGAAAATAAAATAATATATAGATAATTGTCATATTGTTTTAATGAAAAAAGAATATAACTAAAATAAAAAGCCAGTCGGCAAACTGGCTTTATTTTTTAAGGTCTATTTTTTCGTCTTATTCTTTGTTGTGTTTCTTCCGAAGGAGAAGAGTTTTCTTGGTTTAGATCTAATTCATTTTTAAGTTCTAATTTTAATTTCTCTCTCAAATTGGTTAGTATCTTACCAAGAAGGTTTAAACCTTTCCATTTTGAAGGACTTACTGCATTAGGATCTGATTCTTTGATACCTATTGCCCAAATTTTATCAAAATAATTACTTTCAGCCATAATAGTATTTCCAGTATTAAGTAATTCTTTTTTGATATCTTCATTTTGAGAAAACTTTTCAAAGTTTCCTTTTGCGACATAAGAAACTCTATGTTTAATCCAAATAGAATCATCATAATTTCTAACTTTGCGACCAAGATTTTTAACTTGTTTTTGAAATCCTTCCCATTCTTTTCTTAGATTATAATTACTTAATATTTCATGCTTTGTTATTTGACCAGTAACGTATTTTTTTACAACTGTATCTTCACGATGCGTTTCAACACCTTTTTTATCATAAAAGATATGCTCTGACATATTTATATCTAATATTTCTTGTGCCACAGCTTCATCTTTGAAAAGTTTTGCTTTACAATACATCATAAATTGCTCACCAGACGTAAATGTAATATCTTTAACTTTAAAGATAGACGGATGCCATTGACTAAACGGAGAAGGTGAATGCCAAAAGAACGTGAAATTCCCTCTTGGTTGATTATCTACCTTAATTGCTTCATTGTAGTCTAATCCATTGTGAGTCGGTTTAGATTCTACGGAATTACCATTAGGATTTATTGTAGCAGTTCTAATATTACCTGATTCTTTTGCTGTATCATAAGCTTCTTTCAACTTAGACATTCCTTCACGCTTCTTTTGACCTGCTTGTGTAAGGTTATTAGTTTGTTTCAAAAACACTCTAAAACTTTCGTGAAAACGAATGTTTTCAGGAACGTATTTTTTATCCGTAAACATATCCCACATTTCTTTTGGTGAATAACCATTTAAATTACGAGAATTATTCATGTAAGCAACAAAGAACTTTTTATCAGGGTTTTCTAATGCACATTGATAAAGTTCATCAATATTTGCGCTAATCATTTCAGGAGAAACACTACGTTCTCCTTCTAAATCATATTTAATACCTGTTTCTTTTTCTACATAACCTGCTTTCAGATTTTTTGTAATTAAACCAAAAGTATTTCCTACAATACCACGACCAGAACCATAAGGTTTTGCACCAAATTGTCTTGCTGTTTTTGCAGCACCCCAACCATTACGAAATTCTGGATTTGCACCATATACAAATATATTATTTCCTGTCATTGAAGTGATGTTTCCACCTTTCCAAAATTTTATTTCACTCATTTTAATTCCTCTAATTATTATTTATATTATAACATATTTCTTAAAAAATAACAATATTTCTAATGAAATCAATAAGACTCAAATAAAAAAATAAATTTAGATTTGCAGGATTAAATATTAATGTTATTTCTATAATATAAAGGAAAAATAAAAAAGAAGGAAATGAAAGAGCTTCTTCTACGGCTTCAACAAAAGCCGAAGCGCAAAAGATTGGTCGAGAGCAAGCTAAAAGAGAGAAACCTGAGCATACAATAAAAAATAAAGATGGAAAAATTTCAAATAAAAATAGTTATGGAAACGATCCTTATCCACCAAAAGGTTAATTTTGGATTATTAATTGTTGTATAGTGGATAAGATGCGATTTGGGCTATGAAATTGAAAGAAAATGATCCAAATGCAACAAGCCCTTCCAAATGGAAAGGATTAAATCTTCTAGGCAAGATTCTCACTAATTTAAGAGAAAAATTAAAATTAGAACTTAAAAATAATTTGAATTTTAAAGAAGAAAAGCCTAAACATAAACAAGCTCGAAAAATTAGACCTTAGAATTATAAACTATTTAAAGCCTGTACCTACTAGATCCTCTTGGTTCAGGAGCAAAAGCACACAGTAATCAGTGGCACAGAAATAAATCAAGCGTTACTGGAACAAAATTATTTTACATATTTAGATAATTTTGTAATTAAAATACATATTAAAAACAAATAAAAAAGTCCCAATATAGGACTTTTAAAACGAATATATTCATTAAAATATACTGTATATAACCTGTGATTTATTTTATTATTAGTATTAGTATTATAATCTGGTGTTTTTTTCTATATTTGGAAGAACCCATTCACCTGATACAACTTCTTCTTTTGGAGAATAGAATCTGAAGTAAGGGAACCAGTTTCTACCTGATTCTGTCTGAACCCAGTTAGATTCTAATCCAGCAGGAGCAGTCGGTCCAAAGTATAGGTCAATACTTCCATCAGCATTCATTTTTAAGTCGTGACGAGAAGATAAATCTGCTTTTTTTGTTTTATTATTGATAATTGTTCTTGTATCTACTTCATAGAGAGTAATAGACCAGAATTCATCAACTGGTGGTTTAGAAGGCAGAGTTAATTTATAATTCATTTCTCCATCTAGCCAATCATCATCATTGTCTTTATGTGTAGATAAATATACTTGACCCCAACCACCGTTTGTCATTCCATGCATTGCAATGTCATTTGTTACTGCTTCATAAAAGTAAGCAACTCGACCATCGAAATCATCATAATTTTCTCTGCGTTGGTTTGGTTTTGATGTTTGTAGAACATTCCATTTTGAATCTTCTACATAAAAAGCATCATCTAATCTTTCAACTCTTTCATTATAGCTGATCGTTTTCGCCATTGCTTCACCAACAAGTGCTGCTTCTTCAAGAATTTTAGCTTGTTCTTTTGTTGGATTAAATTCTTTTCCTTTTTCAATGCCAAGTGATTTTAATGCACCCATCATTAAACGATCTCTTTCATGAATAGGTCCATTTGTATTGATACCTTTTGATAAAAGTTCGAAATATTCTATACCTCTTGGTGCTGCTGCCATCCAATCTCTATCATTTGTTTCAATGTAGCCTCGTGGTTGTGGATTTTCAATTTCAGAAATTGGATAAATCTTAATTCCTTCAAGTAATTTAATTTTTTCTGCTGGATCAGTAGCCATTAAACGAACACCTGTCATAATTGTATTTGTGTCTGATTTGATTAAAATGTAATCATCCACATTCTCTGGTAATACAGATTCAGGTCCTACTAGCAAATATTTTCCTGCTTTCGTAATTGGTTTGATTCCAATTTGCCACATGTTTGAAACTGAACCTCTTACTCCGCCCTCTGGTATTTCCATAATCCAAGGTGTTTCATCCACATCTACAAAAGTTAAAGCATATGGTGTTGTTGTGTTATATGTTAAACCACCAAGCTTATCTTTATAGCTTTCTTGGAGAATAATTTCACCATTCTTCAAACCTAGATCTTCTTTGAATGATTCTTGCCATTTCAAAAACGAAACATAAGGTGTTGCCCATAAGTATGCTTGTGTTGCTCTTTGAAAATCCATCTCTTTGTAAAGAAGTTCTGCGGTAGCTTCTGTTGGATAGCCATTGTTTATATCTTTTGTAAATTCTAGTTTTCCAACTCTTGAATCATAAGTGTCTGAGTATGACATTGTTGGAATCAGTAAGCTTGTTATTAGTGCTGGTAAAATTAATTTTTTCATTTGTATATCTCCTTTTGTTTTATAGATTTATTTAATCATTATTTTTTATTAAAAAAAGAAATGCTATTGAAATAACAATTTATTTTTTTTAAACATTTAACTGCTATTTAATATGTTTTTTTTTGTTTCCTAAATATATAAACTAAAAGTGCTTTATTTCTTTCATAAAAGTGGTATAATCCAAAAAAATATTTAAAAAGAATCAAAAGGATATAAAATGAAAAATGAGCTTAATTTATTCATTGTTTTCGAAGCAGTAATGAGAACAGGATCGGTTGCAAAAGCAGCAGATATATTAGATATATCTCCTTCTGCTGTTAGCTAATCGCTTCAAAGACTTAGGAGTAAACATCCAGATTCACTTTTTACTCGTGCGGGAAGGGGTTTAAAAGCCACAACATATGGAAAGGAGTTATACAATGATATTCAAGGGTCATTAAACAACTTAATTAGTCGTCTTGATGGTTTTGGTGAAGCCTATAAATTCGAACCTAGCACTAGTAACAGAACATTCAGAATTGCGGTAAATTCAGATGTTGAAATGTTTTTTTATGATAAATTAATTTCTACAATATCAATAGAAGCTCCAAATGTAAAAGTTGAAACATATGTAGATGAAAACAAAGAAGAAGATATTAAAAACATTCTTCGTTTAAGAAAAGTCGATTTAGCAATAACTATTTCAAAAATTAACGAAATGAGCTATAAAACAGAAAAACTTATTGATGATAAATTAGTTGTTCTTGCAAGTAAAAAACATCCAAGAATTAAAAATTGTATTAATTTGGAAAAGTTTTTAAATGAAAAGCATATTTCTTGGAACATAAATGATAAAGATAAAAATCAACTATTTAAAAACACAGTTAAAACTAATATTCCAGAAAGGAATGTTGTTCATAGAAGCTCTGCTATAAACATGTTGTTAATGGTGTCTAACTCAGAAATGTTATGTCTTTGCCCTGAAACTATTTTCAAGAAATTTGAAAATTTTAATATTCTTAATAAATTTGAAACACCTTTCGATTGTAAATCGTTTTCAATTTATATGAACTGGCATAAATCATATGATAAAGAACAAGGGATTGTTTGGTTAAGAAAAAAAATAAACTCTATTTTTCAAATGAAATAAATGACACAATTTACGCCACTTAATTGAATCACCGAGGAAACCTAAATAGATCGGTTTGGAAGCCTCGCCTTCAGCAACGGAGTTTTAAGGCAGGGAGTGTCAGATGATATGTTACGTCGAAAGCGTGAAATATCTTTATCAACTAATTTATCTAAAAATTGTGTTCTTTTTCTGATATCATGACTCCTTCTCGTATTTATAATAAAACAATAAAACTTCCAGTTAATAAGAATGGAGAGCCAGATTGGGATTATATGAAAAAATATATTAATGATGTAAATAATAAAGTTAAAGCTAATTTATATATATTAGATTTTTAAATTATTTATGTTTTTGGATTACTAATTGTTATATAGTGGATAAGATGCCATATATGGTGTAAAGCTTGGAAAAAAAGATCCTAAAATTCATAATCCTGAAAATTGGAAAGATAACCCTATTTTTTTAAGTTTATTTTTTGTATTGTTTTCTATTTTTTCTTCAACTGGTTTCTCTATACTTTTATTGACCATTTTTTATCCTTTTTTTTCTAAACCGCTTTAAATATAACAAAAAAAGATAAATAGTCAATGTTTTGACCTCCTTATTTTTTTCAATAAATAACAAAAAAAGAGACGACCTTGGTCGCCTCTTTATATTTTAAAAATCAATTTTCCCTTGTGCTCTTGGAAATGGAATAACATCTCGAATGTTAGAAACACCTGTAATGTAAGACACCAATCTTTCCAATCCTAATCCGAATCCCGAATGTGGTACTGTTCCGTATCTACGAAGATCAAGATACCAACTATAATCTTCTGGGTTTAAACCATTCTCTTCCATCTTTTCGATTAGCTTATCGAATCTTTCTTCTCTTTGAGAGCCACCAATAATTTCACCAATTTGTGGCGCAAGGATATCAAAAGCAGCAACTGTTTTTCCGTCTTCGTTATCTCTCATGTAAAAAGATTTAATTGCTTTTGGATAGTTTGTAACTGCAACAGGTGATTTATAGTATTGCTCTGCTAAAAAACGTTCATGCTCCGAGGATAAATCAATTCCCCATTCTACTTTATTTTCAAAAGGAACACCTGATTCTTTTAATATCTCAATTGCTTTTGTATAGTCACAAACAACAAAATCACTATCTACAAAATCATTAAGTCTTTTCAGACATGTTTTGTCTACAAAACTGTTAAAGAAGTCCATATCTTCTTTTCTTGTTTTTAAAACACGTTTTATAACATATTTAAGCATACGTTCAGATAATGAAATTGCGTCATTCATGTCTGCAAATGCAACTTCTGGTTCTACCATCCAAAATTCTGCTAAGTGACGACTTGTATGAGAATTTTCTGCTCTAAAAGTCGGACCAAACGTGTATACTTTTGTTAGCGCAGAAGCATAAGTCTCTGCATTAAGCTGTCCTGATACTGTTAGGTTTGTTTGCTTTCCAAAAAAATCTTTTGAATAATCAACCTTACCGTTTTCTCGTTTAGGAGTATCTTCTAAGTTTAATGTTGTTACTTGAAACATCTCACCCGCACCTTCACAATCAGAAGCCGTTAATAAAGGTGTCGAACACCATAAGAAACCTTCTTCTTCGAAAAAATCATGTAATGCTTTTGATATAGTTTGTCTAACACGAGCAACTGAACCTGCAATGTTAGAACGTGGGCGTAGATGAGCATGTTCTCGTAAATGTTCAGGAGTTAGCCTTTTCGCTGGCATTGGATAAGTTCCTGCGTCTTCTACTCCACCAATTAATGTAAATGATTCTGCTTTAATTTCTAAGTCTTGCCCCTTTGCAGGTGATTTCACTAAAACACCAGTAAAAGAAACAGAACAACCAGAAGTCAAAGTTGTTACCAAATCATAATTTTCAAGATCAGAATTAACAACAACTTGAATAGGATTAGTCAAAGAACCATCAAATACATTAACAAATGAAAGATCTTGTTGATTTCGTTGTGTGCGAACCCAACCATTTATTGTTATCTGTTCACCAACTTTTGTGCAATCTAATGTTTGTTTGATTGTCTTTGTCATAATCACTCCTTTTTATTGTTTCAAGACATTAAGTATATCAAAAGCATAATTAAACTTCAATAAAATACATGTTTTTTTATTTTTCATCAAAATTAATAACAGTGTTGAAAAACAATCAATTCTAAGATAATATAAATAAAAATAATTAGTCAAGGACAAGAATGTTGTGAAATTAAGATTTGAAGATAGAAGCGGAATTAAGTATACCCTTAGAAAAGGCAGTCATATATTTAAAGAAGAAAAAGAAAATATATTGTTTGGTGGTGGTGATGGCTCTGGAAGATCTGAAACACTTAGAATGATGATATATGAATTATTATCAGAAAAACAAATTTCCAATTTTCTATATTTTAATTTTTTAGGTGATAATAGTGCTTTTTATAGAACTGCTGAGACTTTAGAACCTTTTGGTTTAATCAATGAAAAAAATAAATTATATATCTATAATTTTTTAACTCGTCTTAATACTAATAACACAAATACAACTCAATATTTTATGACAAAAAAAGCTATTGATAATATGAAAACTGATTTATCAAAGAAAAATAGTGTTTTTCTATTTCCCCAAATTGAAAAATATTTTATCCAATCTTTTTTCGACATCTTAGAAGCATTACCAAAGAATACTGGTAAAGAAATCCCTATTATTACTGATAATATTTCTTGTTTTAAATTGGACGACTTTATAAATTATTCCAAATTAATGAAAGAAGTTAATAATAAAGGTTATTTTTTTATTAATTCTATATATGGAATGTTTAATCTTTATTCATTTGAAGATAGTTTCAATATATTAAAGAACGATCATTCTCATATCTTGATGGCAAATTCTCAAATTAATTTAGACAATAGATATATGAAAAACATTAAATTAGAAAAAAAATTAAATTATATAGAACCTGGGCATTTTTATTACTTTAAAGACCTCAAATTAGAATATAAATATTTAAATAGATTTCATTTTATAAAATCAAATTATCAACATACAGGTAAGTCTGTATTCATTGTTTAATATACTTAGAATCTTTGACTTTTTTTTAATCTGAAATAAAATAAAAATAGATAAATGAAAAGGATTTTAAATGAAAATTAAAAGCAAAAAAACTATTCTGTTGTCTTCCATTTTAATCGGACTCTCAGCGTTTTCTTGCGCTAATGAATTTAATATTATAATAAGCAAAGAACAGAATAGTTATAACTCAGGAAAAATTTCAGAACCGAATTATTCAAAATGGTATGATGTTGGTTCTCCATATAATTGTATAGAACGTTATAACCCTGCTGACTATAAACTTGGTGAAGTGTTTACACAAATTGAAGATTGTGACCAAAAACAAGAAAGAACGGTAACAGTTATTGAAATTGTCGATGGAAATACTAATGAGACAGTCACAAAAGAAAATCAAATCGTTAAAGTCGAAAATAGTTATTCAGAAACAGGAACTGGAAACTACAAAACAGGTGAGACCAATGAAGTCTATGGCAATTGGACAGATGTTAATGGACATTATAATTGCGAAGTTTGGACGCCTGATGTCTCTGAAATCAATTTAAACGAGGCATTTACTCAGACTCGTGATTGTTCACAAGATCAACAACGCACTGTTGATATTTATGACGTCTGGGCAAATGGAGAAGAAACACATAACAGAACTGAAACTGAATTACAGACTATTATTGAATCAGAAACACAATCCGCTATTGGAACAAAGAATTACATTGTCTCTGAAACAAATGGTGACTGGAATGCTTGGGTTAATGTTAACACTCATTATGATTGTGGAGTTTGGAGTCCAGATCCTTCAACTGTTAATTTAGGTGATTCATTTACACAAACAAGAAGTTGTTTACAAGACCAAACAAGAGATAGAGATATTTTTGATGTTTGGGCTGACGGTAGTCAAACATTCAATAGAAAAGAATCAGAATCACAAACTATTAGTGAAGATGAATCTCAGCCAGAAACAGGAACTAAGAACTATTTAACAGGCAATCAGCGTGTTGAACATTCTAGTTGGATTGACGATGGTGGTCACTATAATTGTCAATCATGGTCTCCTACACCTGCAGAAGTTTATAATGGAACTTCATATACACAAAATAGAAATTGTTCTCAAAACCAAACAAGAGTTAAAACTACTTATGATATTTGGGCTGACGGTTCCGAAACATTAGCAACAACAGAAAACGAATCACAAGTTATTTCAGAAGTAGAAGCACAAGGTGCTGTTGGAACATATTTAGCAAAATCTTGTAAAGAGATATTAAATACACAAGGTAGCACAGGAAGTAAAGCATATACTATTCATTTGGATAATACAGCAAGAACTGTTTATTGTGATATGGTTACTGACGGTGGCGGTTGGACTATTGTTGCTGATCAAAACTTATATTTTGAAGGTTATCCTACTGCTGGTGGTTTACCTGACGACGATCCTAATAACACTCAGAACACTAGATTAACTAGATGGCCTAAATATAGTGAATATGCTATAAAGAGTGTTATCGACCTACATGGTGCGCCATATGACGCTTCTGTTGCTCCTGAATTCCGTAAATTCAATACTGGAACTTTTGGTGAAGTTGAAGTTGATATGATTAGTTTCCTTTTTGATAAATCTGATTATCAAAATGGAAGAGCTAAAGATGAATATGTTATATTCAATGGTGTTCCTTGGGGCGACTCTAATTCTCACCCTCATTATCTTGGTTATTATTGGTTTAACAAAAATAGTATGACTTATTATCACTGGGGACAAACTGATATATGGGGACATATCGTTAATTCTGACTTATATAGAATTGCAAGCACTGAAACTGGTTATGCCAGAACCGCAGGTTGTGGAAATGGTTGGGCTGAAAATAATTGTCGTCTCGCTAAAACAGCGTGGGTTAATAGAAATATCATTAAACAAAAAGCAGTTTTCATGGTTCGATAAGCATTATTAATAATAAAACGACTTAATCCGATAAGTCGTTTTGTTTCTTGATCTTTTGTTTTTCTCTGTTATATTTATTCTTGCTGTTTTTTAGGAGGCTTTATGAAAATGTATTTTCTTATATTTATATCTTTAATTTCTTTTTATAGTCATGCTGATAAAAATTTATCTAGCTTAAGTATTAAAGGCGTTATTACAAGTCACCCTTCTTGCATTACAAATCATAACTTAGCAAAACCTTCTTTTTATTGCGAAAAAAATAATTTTATTGATAAAGATTTTTTTGTTAAATTTAAAATTAAATCTTTTGGAAAACAAAATAACATAGAAACTTACATTATATAATCTTAGAGTTATTTATCCTTTTTTATTTTATGAAAATTGGATTTTTACCACTTTATTTTTCGTATAATTTAAAAAAACATGAGATTCTTTTTTATTTTAAAGTTTCTTTTTTTTGTTAGATTAACGTCTAGTATAAAGGTGAAAAAATGAATTTAGATACAAGAATAATAAGATTAATAAACAATTCCCTAAAAGTTTTAAAGCAACAAGATCTCTTTTTAAATCAATTAAAAGAGTCTTTACTACATGGTAGCAATGTTCCTAATACTTACATCTTTAAAAAAGAAAAAGAAAAACAGAGAGGGATTATTATAGAACAAATGAGATTCGTTATTACATTAAAAGAGATTTTGCAAACTCTAAGCCCTAGTCATGAGGTTTTGTTCTTAAGTAAAAATATTGATAAAATACAATTAGAAATTAAGAATAATATACATTCTATTATGTTGTTAGAAACTGATTATTTCATTATTCAAAGTGATATTTTTTACGCATAAAAAAATAATTTTTTAAAGTTGTCATTTTTTAGATTTTTTAAAAAAAAAGAATAACCGAAGCTATTCTTTTTTATTTTAATTTTTTGTTAACTACATTACTTCCATTAAGAATTTTGTTGTATCAAAAATACCTTTTTCTTCTAATACCAATGACGTTATGTAAAGAACAAATATTGTTAAAAACAAAAACCCATCTACTCTGTTAATTTTACCGTCACCTTTTGGAGAGAATGAAACTAATAGGAAACCAATTGTTAATATACCCATTAATGGAAGGTCTCTTACTAACATTTCTTGTTTTACTTCCATAGGGTAAATAAAACCAGAAGCGGAAAGAACAGCTAATATATTGAAAATATTAGAACCTACAATATTACCAATTGCTAAATCTGCTTGTTTTTGTCTTGCTGCTGCAATACAAGCTGACAATTCTGGTAATGAAGTCCCTACTGATACAATAGTTAAACCAATGATAATATCGTCAACGCCCATCGCTTTTGCTAATGATACTGCACCAAACACTAATAATTTAGAAAAACCAATAAGAGCTGCCATTCCTAATACTGTATATAGAACAGATTTACCCATTGTCATTGTAATTTCTGATTCTTCTTCTACTGGTTCATTATGTTTTCCGTGTTTTGCATTCATTATAAAGAAATACATAACGAAAGCTAATGATATTAAGAAAAAGAAAGCGTCTAATCTTACTAAGTTACCGTCTGAGAGTAAATAGATACCTAAAAATGTTACTGCAATCAACAATGCAAATTCTTTTTTAAGTAATTCTCTTCTTACTGTCAAAGGGACAAATAACGCTGTTAGACCTATAATCAAACCTATGTTTGATATATTGGAACCTATCGCATTACCTAATGCTAAATCAGAACCTTCCAAAGCTGCACTAGAAGACACCAATATCTCAGGTGCAGACGTTCCTATACCTACAATTATAATACCAACCAATATAGCAGACATACCTAGATTACGAGCGAGATTTGACGCCCCTTCTACAAATTTATCCGCACTATATACCAATCCTATTAAACCTAATAGAATGTAAAAACCGTATAACATCATTTATTTTTAATCCTCAAACTTATTTCTTGTTATTCCTATTCTACCTTTTTTTTCTGCAATTTCATAGTTATATTCTGGATCTACGTCATTTAAAAAATCTACCAATAATTCATAATTAACAGTTTTTTCATCTAAGTTTCTAGAAATTACACTTGCTGCTTTATAAATCGAAATCTCGTTTTTAAAAGGTTTTTCAGATTCTTCTTTTATACGATATAATTTTTTAAATTCAAGATCAATTTCTTCTAAATCTTTATTTATTATTTCAGCAGAACCACGATATACTGATTCTATACTTTTTGCACCGAGTTTTGTTATGACATGAAGAGAATAATCACTTCTTGTATCAAACTCTATAATTTCCATTCCTTTTGAATGTAATGCACTATTTAACAACATTAACATATCTTCTGTTTGATAGGTGGATTCTCTATGGTCTAAATTTAATGCAGGAATAAAATCAGTCATTTCCATTATATCAAAGTCATAGTCTTTTGTTTCTGGTTTTAATGTTTTTATTTTCTTTTGACCTAATCTTTCTAATGAAGGAATTTTAAGCTCAGACTCGTCTGAATCATATTCCGATTCAATACCGCATTCTGTTAAAAAGTTGACTAAATATTCTGGGCTTCTGATATATTCGTATATTTCATATATTTTCATTTTAAATCCTTACTTTTTTTGGAATATTAACATTTAATAGAAATATGTACAAGAAAAAAACACTTCAAAGTCTAAGTTTTTTGTGTTATTATTGTGCTGTTAATTTATGAGGAAAAATAATGTCTGACATTTCAAAGCATTTTCTTTTAAAAGATACTTTAAACGAATTTTGTAAAAACAGTAAATCTTTTGCGGAGTTTCTGGAAAATAGAGCCGAAGGGTTTTCCATAGAAAATGAAGAATTAAAAGGAACACTTTATTCTTTTTCTAAAAATAATAAATCATATTCTTGTTTTATTGGTAGAAATGAAGAACACTTCAAAGAAAAATTAATAAATGAAAACTTTCCATTGATATACTTTTATAACAAAAATTTTTCAGAAAAATCTTTTTCTCATAAAAAATCTATTGAACATTTAATTGGTATCTTACCTTATTGGGATTTTTCTTCTCTTGAAGAACTTGATAAATTTAAGACAAATAAAACTGTATACGAAGGACTTCTGAATCTTTATAACATTATCGTAGAAACCAATATATATAATTTTCCTTGTCTTAATATAATTAAAAATATGACATTTATTAAAGACGATTTTAAAAATATACTATCTTTTGCATTTGAAGAGTCTGATAAAAAAACGTTAAAAAACATAATCTCTTTATATGATAAAGAAATTCATGAATCTTTTTATAAACTTGACTTTCTACTAGCATTTTTAAAAAAATCTTTTTTAGAACTTAATAATTTAGAAGAGTATACAGAATATGAAGAATATCCTTATTTGTATTTTGAAATTGGTGAAAAAGAGTATCATTTAATTTCAAGAGATCAATGGGGTTATTACATTGAAAAAGATAATTCTACTTTAAAATTCTATTCCATAGATCTACGGCATACAGACATGGGAGAATTTCGAAAAAACAGTGAGTCTGTTTGCTATGATTGGGTTTTACATAACAAAGAGATATTCGTTAATCAAATTAAAAAAAATAAACCTGTTATTGAAATTGAAAATAATAAAGTAATTAAAGATTATAATTATGATATAACTATTAATGCGTTCTTATTTGTATTTTTAATGACCGCAGACGTTTTTTTAAATTCTATTAATGTTAAAAAACACTTATTTATTGATAATGAATATGATTTTTATTCAAAAGATTATGGTCATAATAGTAAAATAGAATTATTGGCTTGGACATTCTTAGGAGGCAATGATTGGGAATGGAAATCTGGCAAAATTAAAATACCCAACAAACTCTTTGGGTATGAGGTATTTGACATGCCTTTGCCTTCTAATCGTTCTGATTCTATTCTTCCATATGTTGATTTATCACTTAAAAAAACAACATTATTAGAAACAGCACCAAAAGATATTGCAGAAGATTTAAAACCCATTATTTTAGATGCTTACAATTGTCTTAAAAATAACATTTTTCCTAATGTTAAATACAAAGATAAAGACTTGTTAAGAATTAAAAACAAATTAAAGAAAAACAAAATCATATAAAACAAAAAAGCTCCTTGAAGGAGCTTTTTTTAATCTAGTGAGAATCTTTTGGCTTTCAATGAAAATGAGAATGTAGCAAGAACAAAAGCGACAATAATTGCAATTATTACATCTTGTTCAAATGGAGCTTTAAAATAAGCATATAACGAAGTTAACATTGAGAACACAAGAAAGCATAATGCCATTGTAAATGGATCATAGCCTAGTTTTTTCATTAAGTAATGTATTAAAAATAATGTAATCATTGAACAAGAGAAAACTGGTAAAGACACTGTGTAGCCATAAAAGAAAAGTTTTTGATATAATGGATCTCTAATTCCCCTTGCCTCTATAAAATTTGCTATTAATGCTGGATCTATCTTTAAAAACTTAACCCTTAAAGCAACAAATGCCTCATAGACAGGCAAACAGAATAACCCTATTATCAACTCTTTCATATTTATACCTCTTTTTGTAGTTATTAATATATTATTATATTTTTTAAGATTTTCAATTATTTTAATTGAAGTCCATTTTTATAAATGATAAAATATATTAAATTTAAAAGGATATATTATGTACAGATTTCAATTTGCTCTTTACTCATTAGATGAAAAAATAATTAAACATTGTTCCAATAATGATATAATTATTAATTACAACGATCAACTTTCTAAAAATTATGAAGAATTATCTATTGCGAAATATGGTGATAGAGACAAAGCGATGAATGTATTAAATGAAAAGTTTAAAACTGAACACAATAATTTTGAAGATTTATTTAGAAGCCACATTGAATGCTTAGGTGTAGAGGATTTTAATCATACTGTTTTAGAATATAAAAAATCAATTGATTATTATTTAACTCATTTTCTTTTTATATACTACGAAAAAATAAAAGATTCAGAAGAATTATTTAGTGATGTTGCTAATGGTTTTTTTATGATTGATAAAGATTCTGTTGATTTTGTTATCTCTCAATTAAAAAAAGGCTTTGAGAAAGGAAATTTAATTGAAGATGATAAAGCAAACAAAATGAAAGATCTTTTTAAAGATTATGACAAATTAGAAAAGAAAGATAACCTTGTTTTATTTTTAATTGCAGAAGGCTTTTATAGAGACATCCCTCTTTTGCAAAAAGAAGATGATGATTTTGATTATAGAAAAATTTTAATTTCTCCTGAATTTGTTAATTTTGTAAATAATATTAATGAAGAAGATATGGACATGTACAATGATGAAAAAAGTGCTGATTCCATTATTGACGATTTTTTAAGAGAAGATTTTGAATGTTTTAATTATTTATATAATTATGCAAATAATAATAAAACAGAAAATATCATAACAAAAGAAATGATTAGAAATTATAAACAACAATAAAAAAAAAGGAAAGTAATCTTACTTTCCTAATAGTTTACCCTTAATTTTTTTCATTTTCTCTTTTTTTGACATTAGGGCTTCATATAATGATAATCTTCCCACTTTTTTAAAAAGGGCTTTGCTATTGTTTATTGTTATTTTTGTTTTTGCCATTTTACTTCACCTATATATATTTTTGTCATTTCACCTCTATTGTTTCTTTTGTTATATATTAGATACAATTTGTCTATTATTTATTTCAAAAAAATTGATAATTTTTTTATAAATAAATTCTATATATATTTTTTTTATTTTATATTGTGTTAAAGTTATGAAAGCAAAAATATTTTTAACATAGGAAAATATAAATTTTGTTAATACGAAATAAAACCCAGACAATGTCTGGGCTTTTTCTCTTTTATACTTTTAAAAAATCAATTAAAAGTTTACGTTTGCTCTTACGAACAGTTGATCGTCTTCTTCAGAAGCGAATTTGTAGTCTGTTACCAATTCAATGTTTTTATGAACTTGATAAGAAGCACCCACTGTGAACCAATCGTCATCAAAATCAGGAGCACCTACTAAATCGTAGTCTTCTTTGTTGTAAGAAGCTGCTAGTTTTAACTTATCGTTTAGTTTGTATGCAGTAGATAGAGCGTAGCCAGTCACTTCATGACCATCAACATTTTCAACTGATGCATATTTAGCTGCTAAGTCCAGTTTTTGTAGTGAATATACTGCACCTAATGTGTAAGAACGATCTGTTTCGATTTCGTCAACATGCTTACCACCGTCAACATAACCAGCACCTATTTCTAGATTTGGTAGAACTTTAGCAGTAGCACCTAAGAAATATGATTCTGTATCAAAATCATAGCTTGCAGAAGCTTGAAGCATATCATTCTTGTAAATGTGTTGCAAAGTGTTTTCACCATTAATTGCTGCGTCAAAATATGCATTTAGACCATGCTCCATAGATAGGTCTGCAAAACCGTCAATGTTATCAGCTTCACCTTCAAGAATACCAAATTCTGTGCGACCTGCTACTGTATCAGCACCAATAGTAAATTTATACAGATCAGTCGTATCACCGTCATACTTACCTTCTGTCCAATCTTTATCGATACCTTCCATTCCCAATCTCGCTTCTGTTGCAATGAAAACATCTACGTCTTTTGTCATTTTTGTGCCAATTTCAGCACCGACTTTAAACATGTTGTCAGAAGCAAATGTGCCGTCTGTTTGGAAATCTTCTTCACCTAGTAAAAAGTTACCACCAATTTCTGCGCCTAAATAAGCGTCTCTTACTTCAATCTCTGCTGCATTTGCAACATTAGAAGCCATTAGACCACCCATTGCGATTGCTAGAACTGTTTTTTTCATAATGATATCCATCCTTATATTTTTATTAATTATTTGTTTGCTTGTTTGCAATAACGACAATTATTCTATTTTTTTATTGAAACGTCAATAGCCATAATGGTTAAAAAGCAGTCATTTGTTTTGTTTTTTTTTGTTTTTATGATTTGTTTTATATATTTTTCAACTCAAAAAAAAAGCCATATACCTTAAAAAAACATTGTTTTATTACCTTTTTTATATGAAAAAAAATATCACAAAAAAAAATTAAAAAAAAATAAAATAAATCTCAAATTTATATATTTTTTTTTCTCAAAACCCCTAGAAATAGCATTTTAATATTTTTGTTTTCTTTTCCAAACCCATAAATATGCTATAATGATTTAAAAAGAGAGAACTTTATTTTATGGAAAATATAAAACTAGAAAAACAAAAAAGAAAAATTTGCAAATTTTTTGACAATAACAAAGAGAGGCAGTTTTTTCTCTCTTGTTTGGAAAATGGTATTGATTATGGTTTAATCGATAACTTGTTTAAAAAAAAGAACGAACATAAAAATCTTCTTAAAAATGAAGACGTAAATATAGAAGCTTTAATACCAGAAAAAATCAAATCACATTTTGATACCTTCGAAATGATTAATGATAAAGTAGAGAACACAATAAGAAAACAAAAAGCAAAGTCTCTGCTTAGATCTGTCGTTTCTGGAAAATACAAAAAACTTATCAATGATAAAACAGAAAAGATTTTCTTAGCTTTATCTGAAAAGAACATTACTAAAAAAGAAATATCAAATAAGGTTACAAAGAAGATTGCTTCTTTTCATAGTTCTGAGGATTTAAACATCGCACTTGAAAAAGAATTATTGAGTGATTGGAATCTTGCCTATTATAAAGACAAGATAAAAGATCTTAATGTTAGTGTAATAGAAGAAAAAGATAATTCACTTTTCTTAAAAGTTTCAGATTTTAATTCCATGAGGGAATTAGGTTCAAGTTTATGGTGTGTAACAAGAGAAACAACTTACTTTAATCACTACACGACAAACTTTAATGAATTAAACTTAATACTGGATTTCAACAAACCTGAATCTGACGTTGAATCTAAACTTGCTTTATTAACTTCGGCAAAAGGACATATTCTTGAAGCTTATGATAAAGAAGATTACAAAATTGAAAAAACTAAATATGTTAATAAATATGGACAAATTAATGAAAAATCTTTCGATGATATTTTAGATTTGTTTGGTCGAGATATTGATATGGACAATGCAAGTGGTGTATTTAACACTATTATTAAAGAAAATATAATGGAGAACAGAAGAAACCTAAGAAATTTTGCTTATTTAGAAGGATATGAGAAAGACGTTCATAAATTAGCTGACGAACATTTTGACTATGTTCTTAATTCAAATAAAAAGGTTTCTTTATTTTATAATAAAATTGTTGATCAAGGATTAACCAAATATTTATCTTCGCTTGATAAATTTGATAAAAAAGAAAAAGACAGTTTTGTTTATACTCTTTTTCAATTAAAACTTGAAGAACCTTTATATGGAGAACCAGACGTAGAAACTTTAGTTTATTGTTTAAGTGAGCCAGAACTAAAAGACTCAACTTTAAAAATGATTAAAAGCAAATATAAAGAAATGAAAGATAATTTTTCTATGGAAGACTTGGAGTTTTATAAAACTATAATGTGTTCTTATATGTTTTCTGCATTTAATGAGTATAAAAGTAAAGAGGTTCTTGAAGAAATTGATAATATCTTTGAAATTGATTACACAGATAAAGTTTCATTATTGGCAGATGGTTTAAATGATATTTGCACTCAAATGGCATTATATAGTCACAACTACGAGTCAAAAGGTATGCTTTGGGGTTATGATTACCTTAATGAAGAATATGGTGAGTTCTTTTTGAAGAGTATTCAAAATCAAGATGAATTTACAAAAGTATTTGATTATAGTCAAAGACCTGAATTATTAGAACGTTTAGTTGAAACAGGCAAGTTTCCACAAACATTTAAATTATTGTCTACTAAAACTATTGAAGCAAGCACTAAATATGGTGCGCAATATAACAAACGTCAAACTGAAAACATTAAAAACATGATTGATTATTCTATTGAAAATAAAACTGGATTAATGATTGACATGGAAGAGTATTCAAGAGTAGTCAGATTTTCAGAAAAAAATGGTAAAGCAAAAGAGATACTTAATGCTTTTAATAAACACATTGAAAATAGCAGTGTTGAATATCTTTTATCCAAGCAAGTTGTTTTTAATATCTTTTCAGACGTTAATAATAGATACTTAGAAAATATGGGTATTATGACCGACGATATCAAAGGAAGCGTTTCATTCATCAATAATGTTTTGTCTCCTAAAATAAAGAAAGCTTTAATTAAAGACAAAGACGAATATGATTTTGCAAAAGAATTTATTAGTTTACTAGATGTTAAAACAGAAGTTAAAATTAAAAATAAAAAGAGTCTTTAAGACTCTTTTTTCTGTTTAATAATTTTTTCTATAAATCAATTTTCTATTTTCTTCATCTGTCAATTCTTTATTTATTAACATAAAAAGGTCAATCTCTTTATTTTCAAATGTTACATATCGTGTGTTTTTCATTCTGTTTAAATTCACAACATGCTTTTTGAACTTTTCAGGATCATTTCTTATTAAATTACAAAACTCGTTTTGAACATCAAAAGTATATTCAGAAGCTTTAAATTCTTCAGATTCCAAAAATTCATCTAATATGGTATTTAAACTACGACCAACATCTTCATCGTCACAGTCTTCTATATAATCCATAAACTCTTTTGATTTGACTATTTTTTTATAAGGTAGATTTCCAAATCTAGAAATATAATATTTATAATCTAAATAAAGATCTGAATCTTCTATAAATATTTCAATTTCTTCTTTTGAATCTAATTTTGGAATCATTTTTTCACAAAATTCTAATAGCTTTGATTTTTCTTCTTTTAATTCACCACCTAAAACATGATTTAATGTTTCTGCTAATGATGGTTTTTCTTTGCCGTCAATAAAACCTTTCATGAAAGCTATGTTTAATTCTTTTAAAAAATATCTTGACGATTCATCATCAAATCTCATTACTGCACTTAATGGCTTTTCTTCTCTATTAAAAGTTATGTTGTCGATTAAGTAAACTAAAACTTTAGGAAAGTTAGAACCATACTTGTTTGCAATAACAGAAGCAGTTGTATAAAAAACATGAGGCATATGACGTTGCAATCTAAATAGAAAATTATGCGCAACTTCTCGATAATTATTTGTTTTTGATTCGTCCATAAGAAAAGGAAAATAAAGTCTATGCAGTTTCAAAAACATTTCCTTTACTTTTTCTTCACTTCCATATTTATCTATAAAACCTTTTTCTATAATATTACAAAGGATACCAAACTCAGGTATTATGAAGTCACCAGAAAATATATCGTTGCTGTTATGTAAATCTACACGCATTTTTTTACCTTATATTTTTAAACGTTATTTTTTAATTATAACATTTTAAAAACTTTTTGCATAGTTTATTTTTTTCTTTTTAAATATTGTCTTCCTTGAATAATGTTGCTCCAAATGATAAAATAAATGTAATCGAAATTTCAATAAAAGGTTTTCTTATGAATAAAATGAGAGCTATAATTTATTTGCTTTCAAAAGAATCAGGTAAGGTATCAGAACTTAAAGTTATTCGTTTATTGTATTTAATTGATTGGTATTCTTGTTTGTGGCGTGGAAGCAAAATTACAAGTCTTAATTGGGGATATCGTTTTGGATTAAAAGCATATAACTTAGAACAAGTATTACACCATATTCCAAGACAAATAGAAATAAACAGATATGGAAGTAAAGTTAATCATTATTTTTATAACGAGTTTATAGAAAATGAATTAACGGACGACGATATTAAAGTTATTAATCTTGTTTTAAAAGATACAAATAAGCTCTATTTTAATGAATTGGAAAGTTTGGTCTTTTCAACATACCCATTCAATGAAGATACATTATATTCTGTACTTAATTTGGAAGAAGCTGCTTTTAATTATAAGATTAAAAATAAATTAATTCGTCAAGGTGAAGGTCTTTAAAAGATCTTTTTTGTTATTTAGTCTTTCTTAATTTATTATAATCCTTGCTTCGGTATTTTGATAGTATTATTGTGGTAATAAATAATACAAATGAAACTACCGAAAACACGAGAAGCTATATAAAAAATCAAGCAAGTATCACTTGCTTGAAATCACTTCATTTATGATTTTTTTCATTACGTCTTCATTAAAATCTTTTAATTGAGACATATCTATATTTTTAGTTTCTAATTGTGATCTACTCTCTTCAACTGATTCTTTTTTATTAGTATCTACTTTTTTCTCTGGTTCTACACCTTTCATTGACTCAAAATCAACTTTATGACTATCATTGATTTCTTTATATTTTGGATTAAATCCATAACTTTTAGATATCATTCCTAATAATAATTCATTTTGTCTAATTCTTTCTGTTTTTGAAGAAAGTTTTATTTTCATTTTCTTTAATGACAATGGATCATTTTTTCTTAGAAAAGACCAAATATGTCTTATTTTTTGTCTATCTTCTGAGTATGTTAGGTCGTATTTATTTAAATAATATTCAAAATATATTTCTTTAACGTCATAAGAAAAAGTTTTAATTATATATTCAGACATTTCTTTTAAATGTAATGTCGATAAATTAAGTTTTAAAAGATTTTTCATTAAGTATCTAATCTGTTTAGATTCTTTCATAAAATCTTTTTCTTTTGTAGAGAATGCCTCAAACAATATTTTGTCATAAAGAAGCTCCAAGCTAGAAGAATGACAAACAAATTCTCTTGCTGTAAACTCTTGTTTAGCTTTTTTATGTTGTTTAATTTCCTCTAAACTTCTAAGGTTTTTTATTTCTGCATTAGAACATTCAAAAAATCCTGTTTTTGAAACTTCATTTAAATCTTCAAGCAAAGAATATTTCTTTCTTTCCGAGTAGCCTTCTAAAGCCAAATTTAAAAGCTCAATTAAGCCGTCGTCTATTTTTGTTTGTGTTCTTTCTTCTTTAATATTATTTTTGAAGAATTTAAATAAATAATAAGCAGTTGTTTGTCTTGTATTTATGTTTTTTAATAACATTTTTATATTTTTTTGGTTTTTTCCATTTTGTTCAAGAAGATATTTTACAACTAAATTGTAACTAAGAGTTGAAACATTTGTTTCTCTTTCTTCTGATTTAGAATAATCTTCGTGTTTCATTCTTGCGAAAATATTTTCTTTTGTTACTTTATATTCAAATATTTGATCAATGTAATTAAATACTTCTGGATTACTAGTTTGTCGTCTTTCTTTTTCGTAGTTATCCATTTCAATTTCTGTCAATTCATTGTTGTAATCATAAAATTCTAAATAATCCATGTCTGAAATCATAATGAAGGATTTAAAATCAGTTTTATTTGGATTAAAGTCAAAACATAAATATGGTGATAATGTAAAAGGAACATTTTCAAATATATTTTTATACCCTTCTTTTATACAATATTTTGGTGAAGAATATTTTTGAAGAAGTTCTAGTGCTAAAACTGAAATCTTTATGTAAAAAAGAGTGTCAGAAACTTTAACTAGTTCCAAATTATCATTTGAACTTCTGTTATGTTCCTTTATGTCATTTCTTATCATTTCTATATTGTAATAGATATGATCGTTTTTTAGCAATTCATACAAAGCCATTTTTAAATCAGCTTTTGTTTTAATTAATTCTTGTCTTTTAAAATTGTTTTTAAAAATAACAAAAGAATCTTCTCTCCATTTATCATAGAAATCTAGTAGTAGAGAAAAAGCTTCTGGCGACACTAAATCTAATGTCGTTCTTTTAAATATTCTTTTTGTCACTTTGTTGACGAAATGAACTTTTAGTATTTGATACATTTCAAGTTCAAAGTCATAAATTGTTTTGTCTGTTTGCAGGAAAAAGTCAGAAAAATAAAATTTCTGATTATTTAATATCTCTACGTTTTTTATGTACGCATTGTAAATTTTTGTTATATTCCTTTCAGGGTATTGGTTGTACAACCTGTTCAGAATGTTTTGAGTAACTTTTGAAGTCATTCCATAGTATCCTTTTCCTTTTTGATATAAATATACCAAATAATTTTTAGAAATCAAACCTTCTTATTGATTTTTTGACAATGATTGATTTATTTTATTGATAAAATGTGGTAAAATATTTTAAGACAAAAAATAGGAATTTTAAATGCAAAAATATCAAGAAACAAAAATCAATTTAAATCCATATAAAAAAGCAGCACTCGAAACTGCTTTTTACCCAAGATTTGGAGAAAATATCTTATATCCTGTAATCGCTATTGTTGAAGAATGTGGTGAACTAATGGAAAAACTAGAAGATGGTTCTCATCATGAAGCTATTGCAAAAGAACTTGGTGATATTTTATGGTATTCAGCGATGGTTTACCATGAACTAGATGAAGATTTTTCTTTTAGGTTAGAAAAAACATATATGATCCCTTCTAAGTTGATTATTTACTTATCTAAAATATCAGGAATCATTAAAAAATCACAACGTGATCAAAATGGAGAGATTTCAGAAGAAAAGAAAAAAGAACTTTTAAATCATATGGATTTATTACTTTCTTTTGTTCATAATGTTGGCAGTCAAATTGATTACACTATTGAAGAAGTTTGTGATATGAATATAAGAAAGATTGAAAGCAGAAAAAAAAGAGGTATGCTTGCTGGTTCTGGTGATGACAGATAATATTTGAAATTTTTAAAAACAAAAAAGGTGATCATTCACCTTTTTTTAATTTTTCCAACGTCTTAAACCTTTTCCAAGAAAAAAGTATTGCACTCAAAATCGGTAATACTATCCACCATTTGTTTTCAATTTCTAAGAATACAAATATTCCTGAAAACAGTGACATTAAAACTAACGTCATACAAAACATCGACATTTCTTCTTTTTGGAACTTTTCGTCTTCATTCATGTCTTTTCCTTTATGTTAAGAACTTGTCTTATATTGTAACTTTTTGTTCTTTTTAGTCAATTTTCTTGTTTTTTCAATATAAAAAAATTTCTTTTCTTTTATCTATTTTTAATATATCATTAATGTTTAATTTTCTATTAATAATAAGGGTTTAATGTTTTCATATAAGATAAAAAATGTAAGGCAACATAAGAGTGACTTTTCTTTTTATAAAAAAGATGAAGCTCCTATGATTTCTTTTTCAAATGGGGATTTCAATAGACTTGAATTTTATTTGTTTTTTGTGGATAAAAATATACCACATGTTATTTACAATGAAGAAAACAATATTTTTGGTTTTTTAGAGAGTGTCACAGAAGATTACTTTTATTATAATATTTACAAATCAACAAATTTTATGAGCACTCTTTTATTTGAAGCTAGTGATTATTTATATTATATCAATGGACTTACAACGATAAGTTTAAAAAAACGATTAATTGAATGTTTAAAAGATTTAAAAAAAGTTTATCAAGAAATTGAAACTGACAATAAAAAAGTCTTAATCGGAAATTCTTTTTCTTATTTTTATTCTGGTAAAATAAACATTATAGAAAATCACGAAACTAATACTCTTTCATTTGAGATTGGTACTGAAATATCCGATAACACAAGGGAAGAATTATTTGATATTTCAAAATTCTTTTTTAAATATGTACAAGAAAGATTGCCTTCTTTAAATATATCAGAAGGAAAAGAAGACTCTTATTGGTATTTGAGAATCAATTAAAAAAGACTCCCTGCTAAGGAGTCTTTTTTTTGTTTGCGTTAAACTTTTAAATTTAATTGAAGACCTTCTATGAAATCAGAAACATGAATTTCTTGCCCTAATTCAAAATAACTTTTATCTCTTATAGTTGGTATCTTTTTCAGCTTTCCAACATAACTTTCTAATATTTCTAATTCATGGATATTCATTCTTAAACCACAATCGATTTTCCTATCAGTAAAAATTTCATTAGCAAAGTCTCTACCTTTTTGAGTCATAAAACCGAAGCCATTATGTTCATTTCTAGGGTACTCCATACTCATTACTTCTGGAAAATAAAAAGAAAATTCTTTTTCATTTTTTGAATTAAGAAGTTTTATTCTTTTCGCTCTTAATACTTTATCAAATGAAGTTGATAGCTTAAATAAATTTTCTTGATCATTCTTCCAACCATTTAAATCATTTGTTCTCAGGTTTCTTTTTATGAAACTTGGCGCTTCGTCTATATTAGAAGCAGGATGTGTTGTCATTGTTAATTGTGTGACTTCATCATTATCAAATAAGAAATGAACAATAGAATGAAACGAAAATAAAATTAACAACTGACCACGAGAAGTTTCTGATAAAATACCCGTTAGTTTAAAATCTTCTGGATAAGTAGTTGCTTTATTCAGTAAAATTGTATATCCGTCTCTTGGAAAGAAATAAAAATCAGCTTTCACACGATTTGTCATATCTACTAGATATGTTTCGAATCTAAGCTTCATTCTCTTGTTTTTTCTTTTTTTGAAGAGAGGAAATAATTGAGGTAGACTCGCACGTTTTACTTTTCTTTCCGCTTCTTCCTCTGAAAAAACGTCTCTAAACTTATCTTTTGGATAACCTATTTTCCCGTATATATCCTGAAAGTCTGATTCTAATGTTTCATAATCTAAATTTTCTAATGTTAAAATATCTTCAACCATTTGCTCTTTTTTATGAGAAAAAGAATAATCCATTCTTTTAAATAATTCTTTTATTTTCTCTTCTTTGTATATTTTATAAATCTCTTTTGTTAAGCTCTCTCTTTCAAAGGTAGATTGAGAAGCACTAAGACATTTCTTTTCTTTAACGTCTTTTGATATGACACTTCTAATTTCTTCTAATATTTCAGGGCTTAAAGTAGTTTTAGACATTTTTCTTCCTCTAACTTTTGATAGCTTATTTTACTATATCTTTTATATTTAGTAAAGTATTAAAATACTATTAAAATCCTTGATTTATTTAATCAACAATGATATTGTTGCCTATAAACTAATAAAGGATAATTTAAAATATGACCATTTTTGAGATGTTTGATCACATTCAAAAAAATGAAGGTGTTCTTAAAATAGAAAGACCAAAAGATTATAGTAGTAATCCACATAAATCTCTTGAAGACACAACAAAAAATCGATATAAAGCATTCGAGAGCTTTTTCTGCTTTCATATTGATCAAGCAGATTTCTTATTTGCTTCAATTAAATACATAAGACACCCTGAACCTTGGACAACAGATTTTGCAATTAAGGAATTTGACCGAATTATAAAAAATGTTGATGAAAAATATTACTATATTAATGCTTATGAATTGTTTTACATTGATAAAAATGAGCTTGCACCCTTTGTTTTTAATGGTTTCATTCCATTCTTTGAAAAAATTAGAGATATTGTTCGTTATGAAATAAAGCATAGAATTATTTTTGATTCTAGAAAAGCAAATAGAATGGTGGCAAAAGTTTATTCTGACAGAAATGGCAATGGTAAACAACAAAAAATTGAATGTTTAGAAGATGAATTAAATGGTTTAATTTATAAAGATGATCATATTTTCAATTGGTTTGTTAATGTTTCAAAAGAAATGAGAAAAGACTATGGGGATATTGGGTTCGAAATTTCAGAAGAGTTGGTTTTAGATATTGAAGAATATGCCCAATTTCTTCGACGTAAAGTTGCAAATATAAAGAAATAAAAACAAAGAGCCTTATTTAAGGTTCTTGTAGGTAGAAAGAATCTTGAAGCTATTACTGCTTTAAATACTATTAATAAAGGTATAAAGTCAATTCAGAAACTTGAATCTAAAGCAAAAGCCTAAGCATAGATGTAGTCATAAACCAAGAAGATAATAATTGAATAAGACCTAATGTTAGGTCTTATTTTTTTTGTCAATTTGAGTTAGCTTTTCTATTTTTTTAGCACAATGGCTTATATATTCTTGTTGATTACAATAAACCATTTCGTCTTCTTCCAAAAAAGACAAAGCCTTTTTTAAACACATTAAAGAATATTCAGAAGCTAATTTTTGATGTGCATTATCTTTATTTAATTTTATTGCATTAAAAAACAAACCCATTGTTTCTGGTTCAAACATAAATAATTCATTTCTTCTATAGTTTTTTTGGATTTCTTCTTCAAATACTTCTTTGAAATTTTCTTCATTTTGATTTAACACTATATAATCACAAAACAATTCATTTATTTTATAATGAAGTGGCGAAACACTAAATGTTCCTTTGTTTAGTGCTCTAATGTTTTTATACATTTTTAAGAAAAATATTTTATATTCTTCTTTGTTCAATTTTTCGTTGTTTTTTATTTTTTTTGACAGTTCTATATTATAAAAGTCTTTTTCATTAATGAAATTTTTTAATAATGTTTCGTCAAAATCTGATATCAGAAAGGCAAAAGCAAATTCAAAAACCGAGTCATCTTTTAAATTGAAATTATAGTTTGATTTTTTTGATATTATTGTGGAAAAACTAAATAAATCAATAAATCTTTTTTTATTTATATTATCCTGAAAACATAAATCACCACGTAAACGAAAAATATTACTTAATAATTCTTTTTGGATTTTTTCATTTTCTGTTTTTTTTGCTTTCTTCAATTTTAAAAGTATTCTATCTATTTTGTTCAATCTGAAACTAAAAGGTTTCATAAAAAAATACCAATCAGCATTATGTTTTACATTTTCTTCGCTTATCATTTTTAATTACCTTTAAATATTTTCTATTTCAGCTTTAACTTCTTCTTGTTTTTCTTTGTTTTTAATTTCATTTTTGATTTTTTGTTTTTTTACTTTATTATGAATCATTCTTGCTTTTTTTCTATTCTTTGGTTTTAAATTTTTTATTTTATCAAAAAATAATGAAAAATTACTAATTTTTTGTGTTCTTCTATTGTTAACACCACCAATTATAAACAAAAAAGGAAATATTGCCCCTAATATCAACATTCCTACATTTTTAAAAGAATAAACGGATCTAAGATTGTCCATTAATTCAGCATCTGTTTCTTTCAAGTTTATAGGGTGAAATGCACTTGAATCGTAACTCAAAATATTATTTCTTATTTTTATCCTATCAAGTGTGTAATTATCTTTATAATCTTTAGTTTCAAGTGATTTTCCATAGGCTTTTAAACCTACTGTGCTATCTAGGATTGTTTCAAATTCTGTTGTGTCCTTTATATTTTCTATTTTTAATCTATCAAGATAATATTCTGGTTTATATTCATTTTCATGAATAGTAGAATTTAGTTTTTTTGATAATGAAAAATATAGATCTTCTTTCTTATATTTTTTTACAATAAAATCTACTCCATTATATGTTTGGATATGACTATCTTCTAGATCAACAAATCTTCTCTCTTCATAATCTTTTGTATTAAATGGAATTAAATCACTCTTTTCAATATCTATTTTTATTACATAATCATTTCCTACTTTTTCAATATTATGAGAAATGTTATTTTCATCTAAAATGTCATCTATCAAAATGTCATATAACTTATATTCTTCCATTGTCTTTTCGCTAAAATACGACCCTGAATCTCTTAGCTTAATATCTGTTGTCGTTGTATATACGCCTACTATTGAAAGACAACAAAATAAACTTAATAAAAATTTAAACATAAAACCACACTCTTTTAATAATTTGACCATAATATATATTGATTTTTTTTATAATTCAATATATTCTTGGAAAAAAATAAGGACATATTATGTTAGAAAAAGAAATAGTAGAAAATATAGAAGAAATTTCTAAGATTAAGTTTGATCTGGAAGAATACTATTCTACTTATACGCCAGATATAAATAAAGGTTATAGCCAAAAGAAAAGTTGTCTTTTGTATAAAGAGTCTGAAAAAGCTTCTCTTTTGGTTTTTTCTTTATCTTATATATTGTTATCTTCTATTGTATTTTTTATATATAGTTTGAATTTTACCAACATTATGGAGGATTCTTTTATTATATCCTTGTCAGTTTATTTTGTTTCTTTTCATATCTACTTCTGTTTTATTGGTTTATTTTATAAAAGTAAAAAGGTTTTAAGATTCTTTAATTCTTTAATAATTCGTTACAATCACGGTTATAAAATGAAATACCTCCAATTAAAAAAGAATTTCCATAAAGACATTAAAAAAATTAATAAATTAGAAGATCGTTTACTTCACTTAAATGATTCTTATGATAAGATTATAAAAGAAATTAATGAAGACAAGCTGTATGAAGAATTTTTGATTTCTGTTTATAAAGGTCAAATTGGTTATTCTTCTGATTATTTTCTTCGTAATTTTGATTTTAAAATACCAAGTAATGAATTAAATACAATCAAAAAAATTATGAACAAAAATTTAATGATTAAACAAGAGGCGGAATAAGTATTAGAATATATGGATTTATTATTAAAAAAAATTAATCAGTATGATTTTTTATTAAAAAAGAAAGAAGCTCTAAAAGAGCAAACTTATTTAATAAAGAAACAAGAAAAAATAAAATATCTTGAGCTTGTGTTATTCTTAACACAATCAGCTTTTATTTTGTGTGGATTATTAATCCATTTTACTAGTTTGTCGATTACTTTTTTTAATCCTATTTTTTTATTTTTTTTATCAACATTTCATATTATTACTGCTTTTTATTTCTTTTCATTTGTTAATTCAAATAAATGGAAAAATGATAAATATGTATTAACTGAATTTCTTTCTAGTTATTTTACTATTATTTTTGCTTTCTTTTTATTGTCTTTTTATGCAGATTCAACCACAAATACTTCATTTAATTTATTTAATAATGTTATTTATTACTTAACAGAAAACATCATGTTTCCTTTTGGGTTTATTTCTGTTTTTATTTTTTCTATCTTTTATGTTATTTTCAAGAAAAAAGATAAAAATATTGATAAACAATCTGTTTTAAATGAAACTAGGATTGTTAAACAAGAAGAAAATAAAATTAAAGAATATTTTTATAACAGAGAATTAAAAATTATTACATTGCTTAAGTTTAAAAAAGAAACAAAATTAAATGATATTCAAAATAATTACATTAGTAATGTTATCAATCATAAGTTAGAGCAAGAAGGGTTTCATAATGTAGAAGATTATTTAGTTTCTAGTTACAAAGAGGAAGAAACTATCACAATTAGAAATGATTAAAAGTCCCTTTCGGGACTTTTAATTTTTAAAATAAATACGGAAGAGCTTCTATTTTATTAGAACATTTTTTCATAAAATATTTATGTTCATTTTTTTTGTTATAATACTTACTCATGCCTAAACAAAATTGATAATCTGAATTATACTCAAAAACATACCCTATTTTTTTATTATGATAATGATGGTGATTTTCATAATGATAATGATCATGATTATCTCCTTTATGTCCATTAACATTTATTTTAGGAAGATAACTTAATTCTTTGTGACAAGATTTTTGAATCCAGTAATTTATTCGCTTATTTCGTTCACCAGCAGCCATTATCCTGCAAAAGCTTGCTCTTTTATTGACTTCTAAATAACGACTCATATAGCCATCATAATAATTATCATAATCATAATCATTTTCATAAAAAGGTGGTCTTGGATCATAATGATCATGATTAATATCTATATCAACAATAACATCTTCAAAATCATTAATTATAATATCAACGTCGAAATCAACATCTTTTGTCGCCACTTCTTCATTAAAATATAATGCCTCTGATTTAACACCATGTAGCTTTAACTCGTTTTGCAATTCAGACTTCCATTCAGGCTCATTAGAATAGACATTAAATGAAAGTAACGCACTGAGAATGCACATTGATTTTGTAGTCATTTTTCTCATTTTAAAGCACCTTATTTCTTAATATTTCACAATTGTATAATATTCAAGTTTTTTATGCAAGTAGTTGATTGTTTTTTTTAAGTTTTATTTCTTTCATCTTATGCTATAATGTTAATGATTAATAAAGGAAAATAAATGTTTTACATAAAAGATAACAATAATATAGAATTTTTTGAGAAGTTGAAAAAACATTCACTAGAATTTTGTTTGGTAATGAAGCAAAAAAAATATTTTGAAGACGCAATTGTCTATTCAGATTTAAATAAAGAAAATTATTTTTTAAAAATCGATAAAAATAAATATATGACACCAAACGGTGCTATTGGCTCATATCAATTAGCCAGATATCTTGGTATCGAATTTAACAGAAGAGAAGATCTAATAAAAAATATTGCAGAAGCCAATGACGACTTTTCTCAATTTGATGTTGATATATTTAGTGAGTTTAATGATAAATTAAAATATAGTCATAACTTAGAACGTGAAATTGAAGTTAAAGATAAAAATAATAACACTTATACCATTTCTATATTTAATAATGTTGACCTATTTGTTCGTCTTCCTATGTTAAATGATAGACTTATATTAAAAAAAGATAATCAAAAAATTGGTTTTATTAATACTCTTTATTCTGATAAAAATATGGTTGAGAGAATTAAAGGTAAGCATGAGTTGCTTTATCTTGTCAACAAAAAATATTTTCCACTTTATGATAATGAAGAAGATTTTAAAATTAAAATTGAAGAAAAAGATATTTCATTTGATACTTTCAATAAAAAACTTGTTTCACAAGACATGGAGATAATTATTGGTTTTGAGAATAAACCTTTTATTGAATACAGTGACATTGAAGAAGAATACAAAGGAAAAGGATTAGGCTTTCAAATGTATATAGAGTTTTCAAAATATCTTACTCAAAAAGATTCTGGTTTATATTCTTCTACTTTACAGAGCGATGACGCTGAATTACTATGGTCTAACATTAAAAAGTATATTCCTAATTATGTTAAAGAAGATAAAGTTTTCAGTAATGAAGATAAAACACGATACTGTTTAAGAGTTCCCGAAAAATATAAATGTGATTTTCGTTCCAAAATTAAAAGTCGTAATAAAATATCATAATATTAAAAAATGTAAAAAAAATATTATAATAAAAATACTTTAAATACAAGAAAAAGCAATCCAATGCTTTTTCTTCGTTTTTGAAAAACATTGAAAAGCAAAAGTTATTTAATATAATGACAAAAAATGGATTTATTTTTTATAAAGGACTACTATGAATTACATTACGCAATTACTGAAGCAATCAGTAGACAAACTTGTCATAGTTGTTATTTTCTGTTTAGGTTTCAAATTAATGGTTACTGTGCCTACTATACTTGATTATAACAATGTAAACTATGATCCTCTTCTTACCATTTCATTCTCTATTAATGTATTTTTATTTATCATTAGCTTATGTGTTTTCTTTTTATTTCATATGAAACCCAACACAACAAAAATAATGAATAACCTATTAGTTAAAAAAGATAAAACAATTGTTGTATTACCAGAGCTATATTGCTTTAAGTCACAAGGTAGCTTAAAATTATTAAGTAAAGGTGGTAAAGATATTGAAAAATTATTAATCTATGAAAAAGATAATGAACAATTGCCTTTACTTGACTTAGATAAAATACAAATTGAAATAAAAGACGAGAACAATAAAGAAATACCAATAGAATTAAAAAGTGGAATATCTAGTCAACATGAAATATCAATCACATTTAAATCTAAGCAAGATATATATAGAGCAAAGAAAATGTTAATTCAAGCAGACAATGATGGACAATTTAACCTTATATGGAATTGTTCTAATTAAAAAGAAGAAAGCTATATTTCATATAGCTTTTTTTGTTGTTTTTATTTCTCGTGTTATAATGTTGTTATAAATGACATTAGGACAAAAATTATTATGATAAAAGGAATAAAAGAAATAACTCCCTTAATTGATGAGGGACTTAAATTTAATAAGATTCGTATTGCAATGAACGAAAACGAATCAGATTATGAATTAAACAGAATATCAGAAGAAAAATATAAGGCTAATAAATCAGCTAATAGACTTAAGTTTTATTTAACTGCAGCACCAATGGCAGCTACTATGGCTTTTGTTTGTTATATTGGTATGGAACAAGTCTATCAAGGTTTTCAAGCAGGTCTTCCTTTTCAAGAAGTTTTTGAAGCTTTGAGTCCTTCTAAAACATTACCAGAAGGAAATATAAATCTTTTAAAAGAACTAGCTCTTGATCCTGTTGTGCGTGGAGCCTACATTGATTATGTGAAAGAAGGCGTCACTTCTCAATTCGACAATATCAAAGATGCACTCAATCCAGCAGCTCTATTTGTGGCATACAGTAGTATTAAAGCATTTACTGGTAAATATATTGATAAAAGAATAGACGAACACAATAAGCTTAATTCTTCAAGAACTCTTGCATTTGAAGAAGCCAAACTTAATATGTTAAAAGAATACGTTGAAGGCGATGACATTAAAGCCATTAATGCTCATGACTCATATCGTTTTGCTGCTTCATTTAACGACACCCTTTATAATTATAAAAATAAAAATCGTGAAACAATTAAAATGAAGGTTTTTGATTTTTTCAATAAATTTACGAAAGGTGTCTTTTGGGCAAAAAATAAAATAACTTCTCAAAATAATGAAGAAGGAGTTATCGCTGATCTTATAGAAGAATACAATGATCCAGATCGTGTTAAAATTAGATTTAAAAGATTAGGTATAGGCTTAGAAGCACAATCTTATTTATTAAACCAAGATACTCAGACTGTTGCTGATAGTCTATATAAAATCAATTCAGAAGCTATATTAAATGCATATAATCAATCTGTATTAGATCAAAATATATTGGCTTTTTCTGTATTTGCTAATGATTTCAATAATCGTTTATCAAAAGATGAAGAATTGCTACCTTCTGAAAGAAGGAAATTTAATGAGAAGATTGATTACTTTGAGAAGTTTATTGAAAACAAGGAAGATTCTTCTGGTATTAGACAATATCAAGATAGTAAATTATCTCCTCAAATGCAACATTTTAAAAAGACATTACAATCCATGTCTAAGTTTGATCTTGATGCTGATTATGATGTAAGTAATTTTTTAAATAAAACTGCACCACATTTGTTATTAACAGATGAGAGTGATTATATCAAAGTCGCAGAATTACCTTTTTCATATTACTTTCAAAAAGAAGTTGATAAGGTTTTAATTGGCAAATTAAAAACAGGTTTAACAAATGAAATTGAAGCTTTAAAAGAAAATAGAGACTTTGTGAATAATTATGAAGAAAAATTATCTAAATTAGAATCACAAAATGAAGTGCTAACAGATTTAAAGAAAACATTAACACAAGAAGACGTTAAGGATCATTATGAGGTCTATATAGCAAGACGAGTAGAAGGCGAATCATTATTTGAATTGAGAAAACCTAAAAATAATGAATCCTTATCGGTAGAACTTTCTGGTATAGATGCTTTTGCACAAGAAATGAAACAAAGGCAAAAAATCAAAAAATTATTGATTGAAGAAAGTGATGATCAAAAAGATCTTAATAAACGACTAAGGGAAATGGCAAAAAATAGTTTGAAATAAATAAAAAACCAAGATTTACTATCTTGGTTTTCTTTTTATTGATTGCTTCTTTTCTTCCTTTGGAAATAAATCATTTTCTTTTATATAATCCAACATTAAATCTTCTGTCTCTTTATCAATTATTGGTTTTAACATTGAATATTGATTAAATAAATCTTCTTCATAACCTATACTTTCAAATCCTTTTTTCAAATGAGATAAATTACAACTTAATGAGAATCCAATATTATTTTTGCAATTTAAAGATTCATATTTTAATCCTTTTAAGTCACAAATTATTTCTTGTTCATTTGCTAATTCTATTTCTTCAAAAGCTTCTGATATTTTTATTTTTTCTCCCCAACGATTTAAGTTGATATTTTTATCCATATGGTTTTTTAATTTTTCTTTTAATGCTGGAATAACTATTTTCATATCTAAAAGAATATTATCATTTGGAACATTAATTTTTAATATATGTGTTTCTAATTTTAATGTCTTTTCTTTTGTCATTACCATACTAGGCATTGAACTCGCTATTTTAATGCAAGCAGATAAAGAAGTCGAAGTAGATTCAGAATCTTTATGTTCTTTTATATTTGAATCTTCTTTTATTTTTAAAACTCTATATACATTTAAATTATCTTTATTTTGTTCTCTTGATTTCATCACCAATTCAGGCATTTTTTTCATTATTTCGGTTCTAGATAATCTAGTTCCATCAGTGGTAAATATTAAATTCTCTAATAATTCTTTTGCATCTGATATTTTCATTAATATTTCAACTCCTTTTGTATAATAATATTTTATCATATTTTGTTTTTTTTAAAACTTGATTTTAAATAACAATTGTTTTATTATCCAAAAAAATAAAAAGGAGTGGATATGTGTTTATTATGTGAATCAACAGTATTAGAAAAAGATATACTAAGTTTAAATAAAAATAAAATATTATCAAAAGAATTAAAAAGAGTTATTTTCCTTTCTACAGCAGTGGAGGATCTTACAAAAAAAGCAACCTCGGACATAAGCATATCCAGAGATGATTTAATCAAAAAAGACTTGTTTGAGCAAGCTTTCACACTTACTCCTTGCTCTAATATTATTAAAAAATATCCTTTCTTGGAAATAAATGAATATGTTGGTTTTAAAGATGAAATCTTTAATTTATTAAAAAACGTAAATACTTTTGAATTAAGTCAACATGACAAAGGGCTTTTATATAATCTTAGTTCACAATTTGTTAAAGAAGATAAAATTTCCTTTGAGTTTTTAATGAATTTAAAACAAGAAGAAGAAGACCTCTATTCTGAAATAATTCGTGAATCGAAAGAGAACTATCGAAATAAATATAAAGATATTAAAGACATTAAAGAAAAAGAAGAAAAAGAAAGACTGGAAGAAGAAAATAAAAATATTGAAATTGATACTCCATTGTTTTTATCGAGAAAAATAAAAGAATATGTTAAAGGACAAGATGAATATGTCCACAATTTAGCTATGACGGGATATCAACAATTATTAAAAAAACAAGGTCGTATAAAATCAAAACACAAGATTAACACCTTAATTCTTGGAGATTCAGGAACAGGTAAAACGCATTTAGTTCGTTCTTTCGCAAAAGTTTTAGATCTTCCTTATAAAATCATTCCTTGCACTGCTGTTACTAGTAGTGGTTGGGTAGGTGGAGACATTTCTTCTTTTATGACTGACCTTTATTCTGAAAAAAATGGACGCTATGGCATCGTTTTTTTTGACGAATTTGATAAAATCAGTTCTGCAACAGGTGACAAACAAATAAATTCGCATCAAAAACTACTTCAAAATGAACTTCTTACTATCATTGAAGGAGAAAAAAACTCAGATTATGATACTTCTGAAATGTTGTTTATCTTTGGCGGATCTTTTCACGAATTCCTTGGTGAAAAGAAAAAAAATATTGGGTTTGAACAAAATTTAGAAGAAAAAGTTTATGAGGGAAAAATAACAAAGAGTGATGTTGTTAAAATGGGTTTTAAAGTTGAATTGATTGGACGTATTCAAAATATATTACATTTAAATTCTTTAACCAAATCTGACATGTATGATATTCTTAATTCAAAAGAAGGTTTCTTAGATTATTATACACAATATTTTAAAAACTGTGGTGTAGATATTACATATGACATATCTTTCTTAACGCACATTATAGAAGAACAGCAAAAAGACTCTGAATTTGGCGTTCGAACACTTAATGATAAGCTTTATGAATCGTTGATGTCATTAATGGAACTTTCCACTACAATAGAGGGCAATGCCTCTTATACGGTTACAGACTCAAACTTTGTTAATCCAAGTCTATCTAATTTTAATTTTGATCAGCAAGAGGATTTATTTGAAGATAAAGATATAGAAGAAAAAGATAAAACTGTTGTAAAAGAACAACCAAAAAAGAAAAAGAAAAAGGAAAAGTAAAAGTCTAACTTGCTTTACTTTTTATAGTTAAACGCTTATTAATAATTAAAAAGTCTACTCTCGTAGACTTTTTATTTTTTTTTAAACTTTGTTTTCCATATAATACATTTCCAGAGTGTCTACTGGAATTATTCTATTTTCCTTTCCTAAATTATTGTTGTTTCTTTTTAGGTAAGAATCTAACTTCAACATATCATTTAAATCAAAGGACATATTATTATCTTCAAATAATACATCTACATAATTAAATCTAGGATCATCTTTTGAAATTATTTCTATTAATTGTTTAAAAATGAAATTAAATCTTAATAACCATAAAATAGTTTTCAATGATTTCGTGAGTGTTTTTCTTTTTAATTTATTAAAGTCGTCTTTTCTTTTTAATTTACCTTCATAAAAATGTTTAATATCTGATTCAAAATGTTTTCTATTTGATTCAATTACTCGTTCTCTATTTAAGTCTGGTGTATCTTCTGGAAATGCCAAGTGTTTTTCTTGATTATTTGTAAATGAACCAAGAGCGTAAGATTGATAAACAATGTACAGACCTTTATTTTGTTTCATTAGTTTTTCAATGTAATAAAGATAAGATTTATTTCTAGGAAAATACTCTTGATTTCTTGATTCTTTTTTGTGAATAAAAACAACTCCATAATAACGGTCATACTGAACAGAAAAAGCATTACCTATTTTTAACTTTTCTTGGTAAAAATTTGATTCATAATAATATTCACTATATTCTATATAATCAGACAAAAAAGTATCTTCAACACTTAAAGCAAAAGCATTGTGTTCTATTTTATCCATTAACATTATATTTAATTCTTCCGATTCAAAGAATTCATTAAAGAAAATATCTTCTACATATCTTTTTTCAATAGAGTTATCTTTTATCTTTGGTAACAAAGACGTTGATACTGATTCAGGTATCAGCTTATAGTCTCCTAATAAGAATAATAATTTTAAATAGGTTTCTGGTTTATCTTTGAAAATTGGATACCAATCTTCTTCTTTTACATATGGATAAACCAAAGAAATAAAAGAAGCAGCGATTATTGTTTTTCTATTATCATTTTCATGCATTCTATTTTTATTTATTTCAAAATAATTGTCTGCTATTTCAATAAATGGCGACAAACGCTCACTCGCTGTCAATTTTTCTTTCGATTCTTTATTGTAGTTTAACAATATTTTCGGATAGTCATTTTCGAAATGTTTTACGTTAGATAAGATAGAATTATAATCTCTTGAAGAACAAGCCATTATTTTTTTCAAAACAGTTGTAATCTCTTTATTTGTTCTCAATTTCATATTTTTTAGAATCTCTCTATTATCTTGATATTTGCATATTGTAACATGGTTTAAAAGACAAATACACCTTTTTTTAACTTGATTTTTTTGTTTCAATTTGAGATAATATTTTAAATAAAAAATAAAGAGATTATTAATGTTAACTGATTTTGATAAAAAATATCTTGCTGACGAAGCATATAAACTTCTACTTTCATTTCAAGATAGAGGAATGAAACCTACCTTATTTTGTTTTACAGAATACAAAAATCTATGTAATGAAAGTGAGTATATTTCTCATTTTAAAGGGGATAAACCCGCTTATCACGTTTTTAAATCTTTAAATAATCGAGATTATTTATTTACGAATTATATCAAGTTGCTTGTAGAATTAGGTGATTTGCCTATTTATCCTAGCAAAGAAGATTTTGTAGAGAATCTTTATCTTTGTGATGATGATTCTGATATTAGAATGGGATGCACACGTGATCGACCAAGATATGTTTTGGTTGATGGAGAATTTATGAAATTTACAGAAATCAATGCTTGTGATCTTAGAAATATTTCCGAAGGAAAAATTGAAAAAGAGCTTCACTACTGTATTTACCACAAAGGCGTTTCTCGATTTTATCTTCGTAGAGTCCATTCACCTAAACAGTTATTTGATGGTTCTGAAAAGTATATGACTATTTCAGCAGATGCTGTTTCTGATGAAGAATTTCAAGAACTGTTTAAAGCTTCTAATTTTTTACCTGAAAACTACGATCATTCAATCTATTACAAGGTTGATAAAATGATTCAAAAAATGTCTAAACATGGTGAAAAACTTGACCGAGATCGTCCTCTTGAATGGTATGCATTTAATTCTTATATAAAAAATTATTATGACGACAATATGACAATAGCTTTTATTGAGGAAAATGGATTGAGAATACATACAGAAAAAGAATTCAAAGAAGAAAAAGAGTTTTCAATTGGTGACAAAATTGAAATTGAAGAAAAATATTATTTGATTAAAGATATAGAAAAGACACAAGCATTTGAAGTTGCTATCACATTGGAGGAAGTTTAAGTTATGTTTAAAGAAGAACATTTAGTTGATTCATACAAAAGAAAGCTTTTAAGATATTGCCGTTTAAATGATTCAAACAAACTTCCTTTAAATCTTCTTAAAGAAAACGACATTGATAAAAAACATTTTTCTGTTTTAAATGCTTTTTTCCGATTAGCAGGTGAATTAAATATTCCTGTTTATAAGAGTCGTCAAGATTTTATACAAGAAATCAATATAGATAAAAATAAGAATTTTTCATATTCCCTTAATTTTGTAAGAGCAGATCAAACACTTTCAGGACGTGGTAGCTGTAAAGAAGATCCTTTTTATGATAGAAATTGTATTGTGACTCAATATATTATAGATAATGAAAAATACACTCGACTTATTATTGATAAGAAAGCTCGATTTTTCAATTGTTTTTATAATAATTGGGGAGATTACAATAACCGAGAAGGATATATGTTTTCTATTGATTTAAGTTTAATTTCTATCTCAGAATTTAATGATCTTTTTTCTGTTAAACAAGACTTTCAATCCGAAGAATACAAAAGAAAATTTAATGATTTCCTTGATAAAATCTTAATAGTTGAAGATTATGAGGGAAAGGATAAACTTGTCGAACCTACTGAAATTAATGAAAATGAGCGACTTAAATCTATAATAAAAAGTAATCACAATCTTTTAATAGTTGATGAAAATGAAAAAGTCATCGAAGGTTTTTGTTACAATCATGACCATTATTCTGCAGTTACGATTAATGATTTACTGTTGTTTGACCACGGTTGGAGAATAGTTACAGATATTTCTGTTGTTTCACGTGAAACAATTGGGGTTTACACAAGAGTTAAAACTAAAAAATATATTGGAGAAGTACCTATATATTAACAATAAAGCCGCTTTTTAGTGGCTTTATTTTTTTGTTTTTGATATAATAAATGTATTGAAACCATTGAGAGAAAACTATGAAATATTTAAATTGTTCTGTTACAAATTGTTCTCTACATATGCAAGAATTTGTTACTGTCATTAGCTTAAAACACAAAGATGAAAATAGATTTCGATTTGTTGGATATCCTGTTTTTGGTTATTTTAAAGAAGACGAAGACATTGTCTTTCACAATAAAGAAATCATTGAACTAAACAAACAAATCCTTGTTAAAGGAAATAAGATTGAAATCAAAGATCTTGAATCATTTTATAATAACAACCCAAACAGACCAATAAAGTTTGGCGATTACTATCTTTTTACTTCTTATTTTTTAAAAGAAACTTTTGATTCTATGGTTTCCTTTGGTCAAAAGGACTCTCAGCATTCTTTTAATAGTATTCATGAAGATATTGAAGAAACCATCACAAGAGGCAAAGATTTCTTTTTAACTCAGCTTAAGTTAATTGAAATGCTTAAATCTTCTGGCAATGAAGATTCTTTAAACACTATCATTTCTTGTCCTGAGTATGTCGATTTTATTGAATCTGATATTTTAGAAGAAGCTGAAAATCAAGATTCTGAATATAAGGGCGACTGTTTGATTCTTGATTATGCGAGAAAAGGCAAAAATGCGTTGATTGGAAGCTCTGCTTACTTTGGTTCTCTTAATCTTGAACATCTGCTTAAACATTTAGAAGTCACGACAGAAGAGTGTTTTAAATTATACAAAGACACTGCAATGTTTCATTCTGCTTTTTATTCACTTGGTTATCAGATTAATGATAAATATATTCATACACAAGGTCGAACGACCTGTCATCATTTGGGTTTCTTAGAGATTCTTGTTGAAAACTTAAAAAAAATAGAAGACATTTAATATGATTGATGAATTTGTAGAGTTAAGAGAGTACATAAAAGAAACGGATGATCCAGAATTAAAACAAAAATTTGAATCATTTAGAAAAAAATTTAGAGTCACTTATACAAAAGCAGTTCTAGAAAAAGAAAAAGAGGACTTTCTTCAAGAGTATCGCTCTAAGTGTTATACAATGTCAGAATTAATGGCTCTTACAGAAAATGATTATAAAAGTTTAATAGAAGATAGTATTCAAGGTCGATTTTTAGCTTTTTCTGTAAAAGGTGAATATTATTATCCAAAAGAGTTTTTTCACATTGATAAGCAAATATATGGTTTAGAAAAAGTAAGAAAGTTAATCTACAATGATAGCTATAAAACGATTCGTTTTTTAATAAAACCATTGCGGGAGTTCCATTCTGTCAGACCAATTGATCTTTGTAAATATGGACGTTCAGATATTGTTTTTTTATATTTGGAATCTTCTCTTGAGTATAGAGACAAAGAATATATTACCTTAGAAGAAGCCAATTTAATTAAAGATATTTTTGTTGAAGAATATAAAAAAGAGACTAGCTAAGTCTCTTTTTTTTCTTGTGTCTTTTTGTGTTCTGCTTTTATTTCTTCTGCTGTTCTTGCTAAAGACCTAACTGCTTTTGCAAACTTCAATGCCTCTTCTGTTGTATATTCTTTTCTTGGCTTTCTTTGTTTCACCAACTTTTGTTGTTTTTCAGGTTTATCCATTTTAAATCCTCTTACAGTTTTTGATTTAACAAATAAAGTTCATAACCTTCTTCTGTTATATAGTTATTTTCTTTATCATAGTAATGTTCGTTTTGCTTTAAAAATGACCTTATTTTATCTTCTTCTTGTAGTATATTACCATTAATAATCCATTTTTCAAAGTCAAATTTTTCCAATTGCTTTGTCTTTCTTCCTAATTCTAAATGTTTTATTAAAGTTTTTACATAGAAGGAATTTTCTGTTTCTTTAATTTTTTCTTTTTTATTTATTAAATCAAAAAAACTTTCTATTAAACTTTTTTTAGTTCGCATTTCTTTAAACATATTGTTTTTATTTTTTAAATAGTCTATTGCCAGCTTTTCAAATTTATCATTTAAATTATCAACAAATAATGAGACATTTATACCTTTACTATCGTATTCGTATATTTTTTCAAAAGCAAAGACTTTACTTAGCAATAAATGAATGTTCTTTGATTTAATATCGTCATCTTGGATTGGTTTGTTTTTATCTTCATTTAATTTTAAAAATATATTATTGTTGATTAATAATAGGTTTGCAAAATATCTTGCGAAAAAAGAATTGTAAACGTCCAATATCTTTTTAGGGTCTTTAAACTTATCATATTCTTTATTTAATTCTGTTTGATTTATTTTCTTAAATAATATTTCAAATTCATTGTCATTAAAATCTAAATATTCAAAAAACATACAATTAAAAGAAAAAAATAGATTTAACTTCAAGGAATTGTCTTCTATTTTTGATATGAGTGTCAAAAATTGTTCTTTTGATATTTTTAATTTTTTATAGCAATTCGTATTAAACATTAAAAAACAATAATATTCATGGTTTTTATTTAAAAAATCATACAAAAAAACTTCTTCTTTCATTGATATTAAATCCAATATTAAATATTCTATGTTATCTAAACCATTCAAATAATCTCTTTTACCTGGTTCAAATAAAGAAGCAGGATTTACATTAACAATAAAAGGATTGACCGTATTGTTTAATACACTATTAACTTTTTCTTCTTTTTTAATGAAAACGAGATTATCTTCTTTGAAGTTTTCATTTTTAATAAAGCCTTGTTTTTCTTTAATTAGGTACAATAATTCAAATAATGTTTTTAAATCTGCTTCATCGTTTTTTAATTTTCTGTGTATCCTTTCATTCATTTCTCTAAAAATATATTGAACACTCATTGTCGCATTGTATTCTTGGTAATTATAATTATTAATTAGATTTTTTAAAATTATTAGACACTCTTCTTTTGTTTTAAGATCCATAATACAACTCCAGATATTCAATACATTCTTCAGTTATTTCATTTTTTTTGTTTAAAAAGTGTTTGTTGTTCTTAATTTCTTTCATTGCGTTTTCTAATTTATTTATTGAAATATTTGAATTCATAAATACATTAATTTTTAAATAATCGTCAGATCTATTTTGTTTTTTTAATTTTTTCAAATTATCTCTTCTTGTCAATGAGTTTATTGTGTTATTTACAATTGTTTTTATTATTTTATTTTTACCTACTTTCTTTTTATTTTTCTTATTAAAATGATAGCCTAGTTCTTTAAAAAATTTGAATGCAAAATTATAAAAGAAATCATTTTCAGAGGGCTTTCTTGTTAATAATGAAACTTCTTTATTATCCTGAATTTCGTCTATTGCGTTTAAATCCAGAAAATACAATAATTGACAATAATCATTGTTATATTCATTTTTTTCTTTTTTTACCATTAATGATTCCTTTAATACTTCTTTTTTTACCTTATCCATTGAAGTCTCGAAGAAAAAATCATCTCTAGATAAGTGACAAAAGAACAAGACATTTTTAATAGAAGAGAGATTTAATGAATCTGAATCAATTTTTTTAAGGAACCTCATAATCTCTTTTTTATTTAGGTTTAAAGATAAATAGTTTGTTATATCTTTTGTATATCTTATATTTTCCTTGTTTCCTAATATTTCTAATGTTATTTTAAAATTTTTAATTCTTCTGGAAAAATAATATTTCAGTGTTTTTCTTTTAATAAAAGGCAACACTTCATTAAGAATATAAACTGCAGCAGGTAACTCTCCTTTTCCTGATTTTATTGATATTCCTTCTTCCAAAGGTTTTAATATTTTGTATAATAAGTCGAGAAGAATCGTTATTTCTTTTATCTTTGTGTTTTTAAATACCAATTCATTTAGAAAAAAAGAAGATAGTGTATATTTTGAAAAAAAACGCTCTTTTTCATAAAGTGAATATAAACCATTTTCGACATAATCTTTTTCTTTTAATGATTTAATTAACTCGAAATCTTTTCTTAATGTTTCTTCTATTTTTTTAGTATTCAATTTCTTTTCTCTATTTCAATAATTGCTTTAATTTTAACATATTTTTTTTATGTTTTAAAGCTTTAAAATGGTTATAGTTTTTGTTATAATATTTTTTTCAAATATTTAAGGAACTTTATGAGTCTATTTTTAGAAAAACTTATTGAATTTTCAATAATGAATCGAGAACACATTGAAAATTTTCAAAATGAATTTAAAGATGAAATAAGTGGAGAAAATGAAGATTTTATCTTCTTTGATATTGACTTATCTAAAGTTTTTACCAGTGCCGAAAAATCTTTAATTCGACTTTTAGGAAAGGATTATGAGCACTACCGAAGCTACGACTTCTTTAAATATACACAGGACATTATAAAAGAAAAAGAAGCTTATGCATTATTTTTATTTGAGGACTTTAATGTTAAATTAGAAGGTCACAATAAAAAAAATAAAGCAACTTTAAAAGAATTACATAAAAAATGGTTTATTCATTTTGGTGGAACCAGTCTCGACACTGCTATTGGACGATTTTTTTTAGTTCTTGTTTCTGTTAAGAAAGACATTTCAACTTTAAACAAAAGAGAGTTGCTTTATCTTGTTTCTTATTATTTCCCCGACAAAATTATTAAAGACCGATATTTAGAATTAGGGTTCAGACATAGTTGTGATGTTTGTGGCTCTTTTGAAGAAATTGTGTTTGATCTCTTATCAGAAGAATTTTTAATGAATGAAGAAGAAAAATGTAAGTATCCAGATGGACATAAAGAATACAAAGAATTCATAGAAATCAAGTCAGGTAAAATGGTTATTGCTGGAAACTTTTCTTCAGATTTTAATATTAAATATGTAAACGCTGCCCGTGAAAATGACAGTGAAGATATATTTTATGACAACAGCGAAAAATTAGAACTCAAAGCATTCTTGAGTGTTTCTGACAAGTATAAATTTAGCAATCAAAGTCAACGTATTTATATTGGAGAAGAGTTTCAAAAAATAAACATGATTGCTTGTTTTGAACCTAACAATGATTATTTCGATTTTAATAATCCAAGAAATGTAAATGAAGTTGAGAATAAAAGGATTTCTTACTTTAAAAATAAAAACGAATATATTTATATGGATTCAGAAGATTTCTATTCTTTTTTTGAAAAGTTTTTTATGAATCCAAAAGATTTTCTTTGTGAAGAAATAGAACTTGATAATGGTGTCTATGAAGTCACAAAGAAAGAAGATTCTTATAATAATATTCTTGATTTTAAAAAGATTTAAAATTTACATAATCTTGTTTTTCTTCCAGACCTTATTCTTATATCATTCATAAACATATATTCTTCTGATTTAAGGAACTTATCTTCTTTATCATAATTCATTAATATAAGAGAGACGCCTTTCTTTCTTGACTCTCTTATAAATTTTTCCATAAACATTATCTCTAATTTTTCCTCCTCATTGAAATTTCTATTTTTTATTATGAATGTTTGGTAAAGAAAATTTCTTTCTGTTAATTCTTTATGTTTATGTTTATATTTTTCTTCTTCTTCTTTGTTTGTTTTTTCTGTTTTAAACACTATATCAACAAAAACTTGAAATAAAGTGTCGTTTTTCATTTCTTTAAAGTCTTGATATTTTTTTGAAGATAGGAAATCTTCTATTAGGGGATAATCATAGTATTCTTTTTTTAAATTTTTTAAATAGTGCATTTTATCAATTAATCCAATAAAATTCTCTTTTTCTATTGTATTGAAGTCATATACATTAAGCAGAACATTGTCTTTGTTCTTAAGATAATATTCTAAATATTCAACATTAGATTTGTATTCTTCTGGATTAGAATATGACAGCACCCTAGAGTATGTATGAAAAGAATTATAAGCTTCTCTTTCAAATACTTTTAATATTTGTTTTATACTTAAAAAACCTTTATTTTTTTTCATTAAATAAATTTCCTTATGTTTTTTGCATTAACTCCAATGTTTCATAATAAAAAATAATTTTTTCGTCTAAATCTTCAACGCCATCTTTATTGTAAATTAGTCTTCCAGACATATTTAGACCATTAAAAGGACCAAACACAGATTCAAGACATTCTTTTTCCACTTTTGACATTCTATCTAAACTATCATAATTATAATTCAAATGCAAAGATAAGTATTTTGTTTCCCTATCCAAGAACTTACTTGAAAATAAGATCATATCATTTTCTTTTTGATAAATTTTGTTTTCATCATTTATATTCATCTTTATTATATCATTTCGAATAGGTGTTATTTCGACTTCTTTAAATTCAGTCTTTTCATTTATTTCAGACAATGATTCTTTGACATATTTTATATATCCCACTTTATTTTTGTTTTTTAAAGATAAACTAGTGCCAAATGTATTTTCCTCAAGAAGCAATTCTCCTATATTATCTTTTCTTAAAGATATATTGTTTATAGCGTTATCCTCACCAAGAAACAGCGTTAAACCTTCAGTTTTTGAGTAAATTTCTTTTAAGGCGTAAGAATCTGTAATTAAAGATTTCTTTTTATAAACTAACTCGTAATCATTTATTCTTAATACAACAAGACCATTAACGTCTGACATATTATCTGAATCAAATAATTCAGACAATATTTTCTTTTGTTGTGTTTTTTTAAATACTAATATTCGAAAACCAAGTTCTAAAGAGCCTATCTTTTTTAATTCTTTCATTGTTTCATATGTCGAACTTTTTTCTAAATTTTCAAAGATTGGAACTAAATGTTCTGAAAATATTTTTATTACAGAATCTTTTATATTTTTCTGGTATTCTTCTTTATATATTTTTTCTGCCAATTGATAAAACTCTGTATCTTTTAAATTGTCAGGAGAGTAGCTTTGTGAAAAATCGACATTTGTTGATATATCTTCTCTTAATAATTCTTTATTCATTTGTAACCCTATATACTTTCATTCATTTCAATTAAATCAAAAGCTTCTTGAATCATATAATCTTTTGGTTCTACATTATAAACATATTTTGTTTTGAAGAGACTTTCTGGTTGAAATAGTTGACTCAACACTTCTTGTTGCCATTTGTCTCTTGATATATTTGGTTTTGTTTTCAATTTAGTATCATGGTAAGTAAAGATTGTAGATATAAAATGAGAAACAGATCGTGAGTCTACTTTGACAAATGAAAATTGTTCATTTCTATCTAATTCATCATAAATAATCGCCTTTTCTTTATCTTCCAGATTCAAATAAACGGTTTTCAATAGATTGTTTTGTCTAGCTGTCTTTGTATAAAGAACAGAGTATTCATTTGATTGTCCTTTGTAGTAAACAACATTTTCTTTTGAAGCATTTAGTGTCTCGTAATTTAGCACTTCAAAAAAATCTTCATTTTCTATGTTTATGTCTACTATTTCTTTTTCTTTTGTTATGAAATAAGATTGGAAAATCTTATTTCCTTTATTTTTCCCAAACAAATTAAATAAAATCGCTTCACCTGATTTATAGTAGAATATTGCGCAAAGATTATCTTTTTTTGTGTGATTTTTACGCTTACCTTTTATTAAAGAAAAGCTCTCATTGATTTTTACTTCCGTTAAAGTTTTAGTGTAAACTTTATAACGAGACTCCCATAAACTTTTAAATTTATTCTTTGTCTCTGTTTCTTTTATTTTTAATTTTTTACTTACAAAAGAAGATAATGTGATATCTCTTTGATCGTTAAATTCAGTCTCTTTGAAGAATAAAAAGTTTTCTTTTAAGTTGTTTACAAAAGATCTGATTGTTCTAAGGTTTGTGTTGTAATATTTTATCTTTGAATAATGCATTTGAAATGGCAGCATTTCATACATTTCTTTATTGTATTCAAACCATTTGTTTTCATTACTTATATCAATCATTCGGCTTCTCTTATCTTAAAAAATTATTCGTCTATTATATCAAAAAGACAATAAATAAGCAAGATATAAAGAAAAAAAGCTAGTGCGAACTAGCTTTTTAAATTCATTTCAATTAAATCTCTTAAATCTTCTTCTTTTGGAATCTCTTCCAAAATTAAATAAAACAAAGAAGATATTTTTTTTATCTTTTTTACATTGGCAATATTTTCTATTAGAGGAATAACTTTATGATTTTTTGTCACAAAAGAATATTTTCCTATTTCATAGATAAAGGATTCATTAAGTTCTTCTGTTAACAGCAAAGCCTCTTCTTTTAAATCAGGAAACTTTAGAAACTTTCCAACCAAAATATCATTTTTATAAATATCTGCCCTAAATTTATTGCTTTCACTTGTTATTTTTGCTTCTAACAAACAATCTTCTTTATGACCTATTATTAAACTATCTTGAGAATCATAATTCTTATATTCTATCAAATCAAAAGAAGCTTCTTCTTTTTTGAATTTTTTTTGTGATAAGAAAAAACTGCTTCTTATTTTATTTACTGAGTAAATCTTTTTTCCTTCAAATAGCATAATTAAATGTTTTGATATAATAAGACTATATTCTTCATTTACAAATGTAATAAAGAAATCGTCTCTTCCTTCTCTTGTAAAATCTTTTGTATAGCAATATTTTATATTCCCTTCTGATTTAATGTATAAATTCGTATGATTCGATAAATGAGAATCAAGTTTATGATTTAATATTTGATACTTTAAATTAGGTATTAGTTCATTATCATTTAAAACCGTTAAGAATTTTTTTAATTTTAAGTCTTCAAATTCATTTAAGTTATCATAAGAAAACAATCTTTCGTTTAAATATAATTTTGAAACCTTTTGAATTGAAGAAAACACTTCTTCTAAAATATATAAATTAGATTTTAATAAAGATTCGTCTTTTAACATATCAACAATAATTTGTTTGTTTTTATCCAATTCTTTTATTTTTTTCTTTTTATCTGAATAATGTTTCTCAAAAAACTTTTCTTTTATTTCTTTCATTAGAGTGGAGTCGTGCAGCTCTTTAAAAGAAAAATCAGATTCAAAATCAAAATTGTCATCCAACCATTTATCTATATCTTTCATTTTTAAGTTCCGTATTGTAATTCAAATATTTCAATTATTTCATTTTTATCTAAATCGTTAAAAGAATAAATTAAGCAATCTTCTTTCAAACCTTCTTCAATTGCTTTTGCATTAATTAATCTAGATAGATTTTCTAAGTCTTTCATTCTATACATATTATGCTCTGAAACAACTGCTTCTAATTCATCTTTTTCAAAGTTTTCTTTTATAATTGAAATTATTGTTTGATTTCTTTTACTTGCTATGCTTTCTGCAAAATAATTACCATTCTTGTAAAATTTTATTATTTTTACAATGCCTTTTTCTTTTATTTCGGTTTCATAACAATTATCATTTTTCATTTCTATTTCTAATACAAGATCGGAATCAATATAATTTTTTCCATTTTTTAATTTAAACACTCTAAACATATGAGCATTTCTTACAGGAATTATTTTAAAACCTACATCTGATTGATGACCAAAAAATGATTCTAATTTTATATATGTTTCAGCTTCTCCTGATTCTAAATAATTATACCCTATTTTTAAACCTTTTATATTTATTGTAAAACTAATTATTATTTGACCTTGTAATCTTTTGTTTTTTATTGTTACACTTTCTTTATCAGACTTTGTACACATAAACTCTATTGCTTTATATTTATATAAGAGATTTGAGCTTAACTCTTCTTCTGTTAAATCATTTACAATTTCAAGGAAGCTTAAATCTTCTTCTGTTTTATCAAATGATATTAAACCATATTCAAAGCCCACAACAATACATTTAAAAGCTTTTAATATTCTTTTGGATATTGTATTACAATCTTCTAGCAATTTTTTGTTTTTTTCTATTTTATTTGTTATAATATCATGCAATAGTTCAGCGTCTTTTTCTATTTCTGAATATTTTATTTTAAACTGCTCTATTACATACTTTTCTATTTCTTTTCTTTTTTCTGGATTTTTTACAGCTATTTCTTCTGGGTAAGCTGTTAAACTAAGGTGAAAATCAATCATTGATTTATTTTGCTCTGTTAACATTTCTATTCCTTATATTGATAATTGCAATTCAAATAATTCGTGTAAATTTTCTAATTCTTGATCATTAAATTTTGACAATGAGAATAAAGAAAATGATTTATCCAAATATTCTCTATAATATGAAAGAAGAAGTTTTTCTCCTTTTTTTGAGTTATACCCTTTGTATTCAAATAAGAAATATTTGAATATTTCTTTATAGTTTTTGTGTTTTTCTCCAAGATAATATTTATCTTCCTTGTATTTTTTGATTTCTGAATCTTTAAAATAACCTGAAGTAATATTGAAAGTTTCATTCCTAGCTATTACAGCCACTAATTCATTTTCTTTATAAAATTTTCTTAGCTTGAAATGGTTTTCTGTATAATTCTCTTCCATTACATTTGATAATTCTTTATAGTTACCTACTTTTCTTTTTATTTTGTAGACTTTTTCTTTTGTTAGATCTATTATCGTCATTTCGTTTGGTGTTTTAGGCGTATTATTCACACCTGAGAAAGAAACCTCAGACGTTATTAATATTTTTTCATTTATTGATGTTAATATCAATCCTATTTCTGAATCTGTCTTAAATACTTTTACATTCCAGTTTAAGATTTTTTTTTCATAGCCTGTTAGTTGATTTTCGTTAAAATAATAAAACTCATTATCTTTTTCTTTTTTATTATATTCATTGATATAAAGGTTAAAGCTACGCATATGATAGGAAAATAAGTATTTGGACTTTTTATCAGTTCCTATGTTTAGGTTTTTAAATAGGTTAGTCTCTACCGATTTATAGTCTTCTGTTTGAAATGAGTCTGCTTTTTCTAGATTCAATAAATCTATAAGACAAGATCCTAATAAAAAATTGGTGTTTTTTTTATATATTTTGTTTTCTTTTAATGATTCTATATTTTTAATTAACTTTGAAATATTTGTTGTTAATTTATCTTTTGGGCTTTGCATTCAAAATCTCGCTACTTTTTAATTATCTTATGATTATAACACATTTGAAATGTAAAATCATTGTTTTTTTTAAAGAGTTTTATTCAAAAAAACATTGAAAATTGATATCTAATTTGGTATACTTTGTTTGGTTGATCAAAGGTAGAAAAGATGAATATTAAAGAAAAAATTCAAAATGTGGTAAATTCTAATGTTCACAAAAACATTATCATAAAAATTTATCAGAATCATAGTGACAGTAGAAAATCGGAATACTTGGATTTCATGCTTTCTACATATGCGACCTTTAAAAAAGAAAAACAAATTATGAGAAACAAAAATATTATTTTTGAAGATTATTTTGTTGATTCTTTTACTGTAAAAGATTTTGAAAAATTTAGTGATGGTATTTATGAGGCAATTTTTAATACAAAAAAAGAACAATACATTCATCGTGTTTTTTCTAATAAATATAAAACTCTCCTTTCTGACAATTCTGAAAGCATTGTTGCTGAAATTGCCGCTAATTCTATTTCTGTTAATGATTTTCAGAAATACATTGGTCGAAAAATTGCCGCTATCAAAAACAAAGACGAACTAGAGAACGTTCTTTCTCAGTTTTTAGAAAGTAAAATCAATTGGTCTCTTGAATATATTAAGGATAAAATCAAACAAAAGAAACTTATTGAAGGCTATGATTATGATTTTGTTTATAACAAAGATAATATTTTAGCCATTGAGATCTATACATTTAGAGCTGCCAATTCACTTGGTAATCATATGTGGTGCATTCAACGTGATTATGAAACCTATGAAGAATATGTTGTTGAGAGTAGTGCTTTTAAATTTATCTTTAATTTCAATTTACCTGTAAACAATGACTACTCTTTAATTGCTGGACTTTATAATTTCAATGGTGAGTTACATTCTATTTATAACAAGCAAGATGATGAAGTGGAACTTAGTGAGCATAACAATTTTAAAGAAGAAGAACAAAAAACCATTGATGTTGCTCACATTGTTCCTGAGACAAAAAAAGAACAGCTTTTGTTTTGGTTAAAATCTCTATCTAAAAGAAAGGAGCATTATACTCTTGTTAATGGTGAAGAAAAAAGTCATGTAAAAATTACTGAATTAGATTTTCAAAAAGAATTATTTAAAAGCACTGGCTGTTGGGATACTGAAATCTCTGTTGAAGAATTAAAGCAATTTCGTGTGTTGGATTTAAGTGAATTTGAAGATTCAATGTATTGTTTAAAAAATCAAAAAGAATTCAAAGAATATCTAACAAATATTTTTTCTAACTTTTCAGAGATTTTCTTTTATGAATTATACGGAAATATTACATTAAAACATGAAGATTTATTTAAGCTATACTCTTTTTTCAATAACAAAACAAATGAGCATATTGCATTTGGACTATTTCATGTATTTGGGCTTAAAAATTTAGAATTTGCTAAATCATTTTTTTATGAAAACAAAAAAGAAGCATTAGAAGTAATTGGAGATTTAAATCCAGTAGAACTTGCTAATATTATTTCAGGTAAGCTTATTTATTTTTTAAATAATGAAACCAAATATGAATTGCGAAAAGAAAAAACTTTTATTCAAAAATTGAATAAAACAATTGGTTTTAATCTTTTTGAAGAAGCCAATGTTTCACGTGAAACACTTGTTAAAGCATTCGTTATTTTATCACAATCAGTTTATTACACATTGGAATCACCTGATTTTCGTTACAAAAGAGAACATTTTAATAAGTTTTTAGGCTTAAATGAGAATAATGAATCTCTTGATTTCTTAACTGTAAAAGATTCTGCACAAGGTTTATTTGATTCTTTTGAAAATAGATTTGATAAAGTTGGTAAAAAGAAAACATTTGATAAAACTTCTATTGTTGCTAATTTTGATATTCCTATTTCTTATGATTTCGATAAAAAAATCACAAAAATCATAAGAGACCTTTATGATTATCATCAAAATGTCATTTTTATGAAAGAAGTTAATCATAAAGAATTAAATGCGTTGATTTATAGTGCTTTAATGTTGATTAAAATGGAAACTGTTACTCTTTCAAAAGAAGGAGCGCATGACCGATATGTTATTTTAAATGAAAATGGGCATTATTTTGTAAGGAATGATCGTAAAATTATTGACTTATTGAAAATATATATTGATACGTTTGGTCTTGATTTCAAAAAAGAAGTCTTTTATTTTAAAGAGATTCTTGAAAATAAACTAGCTACCTTTTGTACTACAATGGAAAGACAAGGCTTAATTGAAGACATTTCTGAAATCGCTGACCTTTTTGATTTTGAGTTAACAAAAGAGTTTATCAATTCTGTTTTTTCAAAATATAAAAACTATAAAATTCAAGTGATTGATTATAAAACTAAACCCGGTCATATTCCAGTTCGAGGTAATATGACATATGAACACACACGATTCAATCCAGAAGATTTCAAAATCTAAAATGAAACAAGTAAAGCCCGTATCGATACGGGCTTTTTTATATTTTTAGAACTTTTTCTTTAAAGCTTTCATAAGACTCTTTGCTTTTGTAGCTTTTTGATAACTTTAATAAATAATCTAAGTCGATCTCTTTTTTAATTCTTTTTAATATGTCTAAACCTTTATCGCTCACATTAAATTTAAATTGATATTTACCGTTAATTCCAAGCTCTTTTTCTCCTGATTCTTTTATATATTTATTTTGTCTTAATTGATTGTATATTTCATAGATTGAAAACAGGCTTCCTATTTTTTTATCTATCATGCTACGATACATTTCATTTTTAGTAAAATGTCCAATATATCCCAATTCGTTTAACATTAAAATCATATTTAAAGAAAGATACTTGTTTTTAAAACCAGAGTCTACTATTCCTATTATTTTATAAAATCTGTTTAGCATATACAAAGAAACAAAATCTTTTTTTAAGTAACTATTTCTGAAATAAAGATAGTTTAAATTTTTATTTTGACCTGTTTTTTTATAATTTTTATTAAAGACATCTTTTATATCAATATTTATCTCTTCATAAACACATTCTTCATAATTAGATTTTTCATCTGAACATACTTTAAAAGGATGAAAATAATTTTGAAAATGTTTTATTGATTTTAATTTTAAAATGTTTTCTCTTCCTACCACATTAATTAGAAATAAGTCTATTGCTCTAATCCCCGAATAATTAGGTTCAACAGCAAATAAGACCTCTTCAAAAAGGTTCATTTCTTTTATTAATATAGACCTTAACATTTTTAATTTGTTTTTGTTTTTTTCTAATTGTATTTTTTGCATTAGACTCTGAATATTACCATCCCGAACGTTTTTTTTAATTTTTTCATAATAATAACTTGGTTCGTCCACATAGCTATAATCAGAAGATTTTAAATCTTCAATTTCTCTAACTTCTGTAAATTTGTATCCTGCTATTGTTGGAATACATACATAAAAATCTTCATCGTTTCCAGAGCAATTCTCCAGTAAAAGTGAAACAACCCCTGGCTTTTCAATTAAAAACAATCTTCTTTTTTTCAAAACACATACCTTTTTATATTTTCAACACTTTTTCTTTAAAAGATTCATAAGTCTCTTTGTTGTAACAATTCTTAGCTAATTCAGTTAGATTTTCTAAATCTATTTCTTTTTTAATTTTGTTGATTAATTGAAGACCTTTTTCATTTACATATCTTTTTTTAGATCTCTCTCTCGGATCTTTTTCAATCAAATCTTTTCTTTCTAACTTATCTATCCATTTATTTGATAATAAATGGTTGTAGATATCCATTCTTGAAACAGGACTGCCTATTTCATTATCTTCCATTTTTTTTATCGCAATAAATTCATTAAAATATTTCATTTTTCGAAATTCATTTAATGCTATTATCATATTTAATGATAAGTAATTATTTTTAAATCCTGAGTCTATGTTTCCTACAATTTCGTGTAGCCTTTTAAACATATAAAGAGAAATAAAATCTTTTTTTAAATAAACATTTCTACAATAAAGATAACTTAAATCGACATTGTCTTCATAATTTTTATTAAATACATTCTTTAAATCAATTATTTTTTCTTCATCGTATTTTGAAGATATGTAAAAATTTTGATAATGTTTAAAAGATTTTAAATTATGAATATTATCGACCCCTATAACATTAATTAAAAAGAGATCTATTGCCCTGCTACCTGAATGATCAGGATCGATTGCAAATATTATTTCTTCAAATTTATTTAATTCGTTTACTAAATGTTTTTGTAACAAATCTAAACAATCTTTATTTTTTTCTGTTTGTATTTTTCTCATTAAATGTCTTAAAGGACAATCTTTAAGGACTTTTTTTAATTCTCTATAATAATAACTTGTTTCGTCAACATATTTATAATCAGAGTGTTTTAAATCTTTAATTTCTCTTATTTCTCTAAATACATATCCCGCTATTGAGGGTATTGATATATAAAAATCTTCTTTTGTGCCTATATTGTCTAATAATAGATTTACTATTGACGGTTTTTCTATTAAAAATAATTTTTTATTCAATTTAAAAGACCTTTTTTATTTATTAGTCTTTTATTTTATCAAAAATAAAGGTTTCTTTCAATAAAAAAAGAAAGCATTTTCCTGCTTCCTTTCTTTTTTTATTTTACTCTTTTATAATTATCAATATCGAAGTTTCTTACTTTTCCATTTATTCTTTCAACTTTCAATACATTATCAAATATTGTTATAGATTTTATGTTTTGATAATCTACAAGGTCTTCTTGTGAAGGAATGTCAGCATCCATTATGTAAACTTTTTCCTTGTATCTTGTTGTCACTATTCCATAATCTCTTGACGATATTTTATTTGTTCTAAGTGTTGCTACTTCAACTTCTGTTCCATTTTTTCTTTCTATTTCTTCAATTGAAACATTATTTACTTTTGAAACTTCTGTTAGTTTTACAGGGTTTGCTTTAAATTCATATGATTCGTCAGCTTTTGAAGGTTTTTGAAACTCTTTTCTAAATGAAGCTCTATTGTTTAAAAGATCAAGATAATGTACTTTCCCTGAAACTCTGTCTTTTAATTGTAAGGTTAAGCCTTTCCCATATCTTGAATTGTAAATGTAATCAATGTCTAGGTTCTGTAAAGGTATATTTCTTACTGAAACTTTATCAAATAAATAGAACACACCATCTCTTTCATATGTCGATCTTTGACCTTTACCTTTTACAATATCAACGTCAGTATCTTTCAACCTTGAAAACACACCTCTGTTTGTTAGTAAGAAATAAGAACCCAAGTCATTCATTTCTATATCACTTACTTTACCTATTGATAGAGATTGCCATCTATCATTATAATTATTTACTTTTTTATTGTTTCCTTGCATGAAAACTTTATTATCTTTTGTTAAAACAAATGTCCCGTCATAGTCGAAACTTTTCTTTACATTTTTAATACTTTCTTTTGTTAATTCTATCTTGTTATTTTTTTCAAAAGGTAAATAGTTATTGTTAGATAAAACCAAACCTACTCTACCTGTATAAAGAGTTCCATTTTTTGTTATTAAATGGAGTTCTCCTAAGTGGTTTTTTACAGATACTAGATTTGGCAATAAATCTTTATCTATCCCTTCTATTTTGTAATGATTGGAACCATATATGTAAGAATTTTCAAAAAGCATTATTCCTTTTTTTGTCTCTGTTAAACAATATTCTGCCTTTTCAGATTCGTTTTTTTCATAAGAATAACCTTCTGTTGAATTTTTCTCTATTTTGTGACAAAAACTAGATGCTGCCATTGAAGAAGTTGATATCGCCATTAATGCTAATGATAGTAAAGTCTTTTTCATTAATCTGTCCCTTTAATTAGATCGTTTTTTTTTAGTTTACACTTTTGATGTTAAAGTGCAAATGAATGAATTATCTTTTTTTTTCAATTAATCGTTTACTTTTTTGTCAATTAAGCCGATTTTAATTGAGATTTATCAAAAAAAGGCTTTTTATTACTACAAGCATTTGATATAATAAAGTTCTTGAATTATTGAAAATACATATAAGGGTACAAAAATATGATAAAAACTGTTATGAACTCTATTCAATCTTTCTTTAAAATGGAAGGGCAGAGTAGTATAATTCTAGGTCTAAGTGTTGTGTTAGCACTTATCTTTGCAAACACTGAAGCACTTCAACACACCTATCACGCTATCGTTCATAGTCCATTTAACTTTGAAATGTTTGGTTTTAGTATTATTGGAAAAGACCTTCATTACCTTGTTAACGATGGCTTTATGGCTATATTCTTCTTCCTTATTGGTTTGGAAGTAAAAAGAGAATTCCTACACGGTGAATTGTCTAATCCTGCAAATGTAATGTTACCAGGTCTAGCTGCAGTTGGTGGTCTTCTTGTTCCTTGTGGTATTTACTTCTACTTTAACCAAGGTTTACCTACTCAGAGTGGTTGGGCAGTGCCTGGTGCTACGGATATTGCTTTTGCATTTGGTCTAATTACATTATTTGGTAATCGTATTCCAACGTCTTTAAAAACATTCATTCTTATGCTTGCTATTTTTGATGACGTAATGGTTGTAGGTATTATTGCAGCATTCTTTACAGAGAATATCTCTCTAACATATCTACTAGGTGCATTTATCGCTTGTTTGATTCTTGCTGCTATGAATTACAAGAATGTTTCTAACTTTGCTCCATTTGCTATTGTTGGTTTTGTTTTGTGGTATTTCACATTGAAAAGTGGTGTTCACGCAACAATTGCTGGTATTCTACTTGCTGCATTTATTCCTGCTAAGAGTCGTAAGGTTTATGACGAGCACAATGACGTTTGTCTAAAACGACCTTCTATGTTGGAAGAACTAGAACATAGTTTGCACGAGTTTGTATCATTTGGTGTTCTACCTCTATTCGCTTTCTTGAATGCAGGTATCGCAATCTCTATGAATGATTTCGGTAATCTTGGTTCTCCTGAAAGTTTAGGTATTATCGTTGGCTTGTTCATTGGTAAACAAATTGGTATCTTTGGTGTTGCATATCTACTTATTAAGTCAGGCGTATGTAAAATGCCAGAAGGTGCAAACTTTGCACAAGTCTATGGCGTAGCAATACTTTGTGGTATTGGCTTTACTATGGGACTATTTATTGGTGATTTAGCATTTAAAGGAATGGACATTGACTTTAAATTGCCTATCCTAATTGGTTCTTTACTGTCTGCGGTTGTTGGTGCTGTCGTTCTTCACCTTAGTTCTCCTAAAAAAAGTGAAGTTAAAGCAACTGCTTAATCTTTAAACATAATTGGTTTTATATTGAGTCTTACATCTTGTAAGGCTCTTTTTTTTGTCATTTTTAATTATTTGACTTTACTTCTAATGTTTTGGTTGATATAATTAAGTTCTAAATTAATCTCAATGGAGAAATGAAAATGGCTAAGAAAAGTCTTAAAGAACGAATTAGTGATTGGAAAATGAGTGCTTCATTCGCAAAAGATGACGCAGTTTTTTGGAAAAATGAATTTGCACCTATAATTAAAAAGAATTGGGGTAAAATGCTTATGGTTATCCCTATTACTATTTGTTTAATTTGGGCTAGTATAGTTTGGGTTTTAAAAACCGATGAAATTGTAACGATTACTGGTAAAGAAACGAAAGCAACTGGTGTCGAAATTGTTGAAACTCGCAATAAAGCGGGTGAAATTGTTGAAGTTCCAAGGAATATAGATACATACTTTGTCTCTACCAACAAAGGTGCTTTTCAATATAGAACTTCATGGTTCTTCTTGCAAATTGAAGTCGCTGATAGTTTTGGTAGACTTGAAGTTGGTAAAACATATCGATTTACACATTATGGTTTTCGAGTTCCAATTTTAGATTGGTATGAAAACATTGTTGATTTTGTTGAAGTTAAACCAGTAGAGCAACCAGACGGCACTACCAAATATGTTGAAGTTAAAAATTAGTTTTACACTTTTTTTGCTCAAAAACAAGAAAAGAACCATGAATGGTTCTTTTTTTTCTTTTGTCATTTTATTTTTTTAAAGTTTCTTTTCTAATATTTTATCAAGTGATAATTTTCCTGCACCTGAAATTAATAGTGATACAGAAGCTGCAAGTAATGCTAAACCAAATTCGTAACCATTATTTGACATAAATAATCCATGTTCGAAGTGAACAGCAAATATAGCAACAAGCATTGTTATTGACAATACTAACGCAGAAGGTCTAACCAACAAACCTAGAACCAAGAAAAGACCACCGAAGAATTCCGCAGAACCTGCTAAGAATGCCATTAAAACACCAGGTGATAATCCTATTGACTCCATCCAACTTCCGACACCTTCCAATCCATAACCACCAAACCAGCCAAATAGTTTTTGTGCTCCGTGTGCCATAAATATAATCCCTACTGGAAATCTTAAAGCTAATTGCGAGAAACTATCATTTGATTTGATTATTTTTTTTAACTTATCTAACATTTTTTATCTCCTTTTTTTTACGATACTATCATTGTTGAAATATAAATAAAGAGGTCTTATTAAAATAAGTTATTGCAAAAATTTGAACAAGATCTCTTTATTTCTTTCATTTTTTATAATAAATATATTAAAAAAAAAGTTAGTGGCTTTTCTTTTTTTTAATTATATGATAGGATTAATCAGAATTTAATGGAATTAATGTATTTATGTTTAAAGAACAAATAAAAAAAATAGTGAACAGCAAAGTTCATAAAAATATTTTTTACAAAATTTTTGAAGCAGAAGATTTTCAAGAACCAAAAAGAAAATTAATCTTCATGCTTAAATCATATTCTACATACATGAAGAACCGCAGTTTCTTCAGAAACCAAAATATCTTTTTTGAAGATTTCTTCAAAAACGAAGATAAGTATTCTTTTTCAAATTTTGAACGTTTTAATGATACAATAGAAAAAAAATTAATAAGGCACAAAGCTTTTTTAATTCAAAAAAGAATATTGTCAAAAAAGCACCTTCACTTAAAAGATTTTAAAACAATTTATATATTAGAAGAACTGGTTAATTTAGGTTTTACTTCAAAAGAAGTTCAAGATTTTATTGGCAAAAAAATACTTATATTAAAAAATTCAGAAGATTTTAATAATTCTTTGTTAGAACTAGTTGAGGGTAAAAAGAACTGGTCAAAAGAAGGTATCTTAAGAATTATCACTGATAATTTATTATTAAAAAACAAAGACTACAACATCGTTTTTGATGAAAATAATTGTTTTTCTATTGCTATTAACTCATTTAAAGCATCTAAGTGCCTTGGTGTTAAAATGTGGTGTATATCTCGTGATGAAGAAATGTTTTTACATTATACCAATCATAAAAACAAAAGTGTTGTTTTTAGGTATGATTTTGCGAAATCATATCCTGAATTAGACTCTACCACTGCATTATTGTTTGATCTAAATAATAATATTGAAGAAATTTATCTAAAAAATGATGATTACATTAATAAAGAAAACAATTTAGATATTTATAATAAAATGTATTCTGAATTGAAACACGAATACCCCAAAATTACTTCACAGAAACATTTTTTTGAAAACATCATAAAACATAAAGCTTTCCAAAGTCGATTTTTAAATAAAGAAAAACAATTTGATTTTACTTCTTTTCAAAATATAGAAATATTGTTTAATAACTCCATTCATATAATGGAAGAAGTTGAGATCTCATTGTTAGAACAATTAGAAAACCCAAACTTTAATAGTCTAATGTTTTCTAAAAATAAAGTATCAATGTATGAATTACTCGTTGATATGGAAAATATTTATCATTATGATTTATTAAAATCTTTTGAAACCTGCAATGCAAATATTGAAAATGCTATCGATTTTTATACGACAGCAAAAGATTCATTTGATATCTCTTACTCTATTTTTAAATTTATATTAAAGAATAAATGTTTTGAGTTGTTTGATTATATCTATGAAGAAAAAGAGTTGGAAACTATTTTTTCAAGCTTACAAAGTTATGAAAGAGTTGTCCTTTTTAATGACTTCGTACTCCTTGAAAATGAAAACATTATTAAAAATAAAATTGATTTAAAAAGAAGTGGACAACTTTTTAATTTATTAGATATCAATGAAAAATCAGAATCTATTAAGTCCATTCTTTATACACAAAATGAAAAATCTAAAAAAATTGTTTCAAAATTAAATAAGATTCATAAAGAAAAAGATAAAAACAATATTATTAATATATTTCAAGAAGACTTTTTTGACGTCAAAAGAAATAAAGACCGATTCTTTAGTGTTATAAAAAATCAAGACGATATTGATTTTATATTCTCTGAATTTAAAATCTGTAACAAGAAAAATCTAAATGCTTTTTTAAATATTTTATTTGAAAAAAGAACAAACTTATTTAAAGAAAAAAATAAATTTGGTTTTGAAGCTTTATTTGAAAAAACCCGTATCAAAGAGAATGTATTGTTTTTTGGGAGTTCTGGGCAAGGTAAATCTGCATTTAATTGGGATAAAATAGAAAAAACTGAATATTGGGTTAAAGACCTTTTTATTCGTTCTTTAGAATCTATTGAATCTAACAATAACATACAAGATTTTTCAATCATTGTTAAAGATTATTTAAATGCTAACCCTGATATTGTTCCAGAAACTTTTGAGTTACTATTACATGCAAAAGAAGGTGATATATTTAACTCTTGTTTTAAAAATATTATTCGTTTCTTCAATCATTATGAAGTTAAAATAGATAAAAATAATATATATTCACATATTGATGAAATAGAAAAAAGCAAAAAAGATTTATTCATATTATCTGGACGAGGTCAAGTAACAAAATATAAACCAGATTTTGAAAAATTAAAATTACATATTAAACATTTATAAGGAAAAAATGAAAGAAGAAAGCACTGTTAATATTAGTCAACAACCTCGACTTGAAAGACGAGGCTTGTAAAAGCTAATTTT
>CEUY01206253.1_pt1 | contig 72075 bp, 62 predicted proteins | sample 361481 | NCBI WGS metagenome assembly CEUY01 (sample SAMEA2622737, study PRJEB7988) | marine metagenome | isolation source: saline water (ENVO:00002010), including | reverse complement strand
ATAACTGATTGCGGCATCATACTCTTCCATTTTTACATATAATACAGCAGACTCAAACATTTTCTGCGATAATTTATTCCTTAACTCTTGAATAGTATTAGTTGCTTCATTTCTATATTTCGAATCGGGAAAATCTTCAATAAACTCTTGATATTTCTGAATGGCCCTTTGGGTTGCATCTTGATCGAAATAGAATTTAGGCGAACTTTTTTCATAACTCTGGCAGATCCGATATCTTGATAATCGAACATGAGGGCTGAAAGACATTTGACGAATTAGTTTATCAAACTCACTTATAGCTATATCATACTCCTCATTAAAATAATAAGCTTCAGCCAAATGAAATTGAGCATCATCACCAATATCTGTATGTCGACCTCTTAATAATACATACTGAAAATGTTCTTGAGACCTATAATACTTTCTTTTCTTCAACAATTCTAGACCTTTATTATATCTTTCATTAATATCATCTCTTGACAGGTCAATATCATCCTTAGCACAGCCCAAAATACTAAGGATCAAAACAATCATAAGAAATTTTTTGTTTCTAACAATTACCATCGAACACTCAATGAAAACCCTCCTATACCCAAACGAGCATAAGGAGAAAATAATAATCCTATATTAGTTTGTGATTCAGAAGAAATTTTTCTTCGACGAGTTTCAATAAATGCATCAAAAGCACTAATTAGATGATTAAACATTAAAGCTGTAACTGTAAAAGTTCCCATTCGAAAAGCATTATTGGCCTTGGCACGTTGATTAATGTAATCACGTTTAAGGTCTGTCATAACAATTATTTCTGTACTATCTCCAACTGACTTTTCCTTTTCCCACCATCCATTTTCCCCTTCTATCAAAAAAAGATCGGACCAGCCAGCTACAAATTGATCATATTTTCCGACATTTTCATAGAATTCATGGTCTTTTACTACTTCAACCCCTTCTATCCATTCTCCACAAAGAGAATCAGAACTAATTGTCGTTGTCTGCCCCGGCAGGAAAAGATTAAGATGATGAGTACCTTTGCAAACGACATCACCATAAGATGATGTCAGCCAAGGTGTTCTTAGCCACCATTCATACAAATCCCAATTTTCATCAGCAAACTTTTCATATTCCCTTTCAATTTTTACTCCTTTATTAGAAAAAGATCTAAAGCTCATCCATCCAGCAACTTCAAGACCAAAGAAAAAGAATGCTTTAGCTTTTGCTCCTGCATACCATTGCCCCATTCCAGGAATAACTAAAGATAAAGCAAGTCCTCTTGCAGGGTAAATAGAACTTTCTTTAGATGTCGATATTGAATCAATATGTGATTGATTAATTACAAAAGGGAAAGGTCCATGTAATTTAGAATTATATTGTAGAAGACCTGTATTCCCTTGCAAAAAAGAAATACTTAATAAAAATAAACTTATTACAAATTTTACATTAATCATTTAGAATCCAAATAATAGGGTAAAGTATAATCTTGAGTCGTTACCATACTCATGATTTAATGCTTTGAATTTATCTAAACCTCTATGTAATTCCACACCAATTCCCGTAGGATAATTGTAGAAAGAAAAGCCACCTAACCTAAGTTGACCTCCAATTGATCTCTTTAAGGAAATATTTTGTGCTTTCCCAGTCCAGGCATCACCAATTTGACCAATAACACCAATAACAATATTTTGAAGAATAAAGGGACCAAGTGGTATATTTTTCTGTCTCATTATAGGAATTTTTAAGTTTCCAGTTGAAGTGATCATCCGGGTACCTTCAATAGAATAAAATGGATAACCTTTAATTCCAGGCATTCCACCAGCAAAAAAATTGAAAAATGAATCAACCTCAGTAACTGACATCCAACCAATAGATGCTTCAGTAGAAAACGTCCATCTATCTGTAAAAGGAAGTTGAAAATGAGTTTCACCCTTTCCTTCTAATCGAAGAAATTTGAAATTGTCATATTTAATTTCAAAAAGTGATTTTTCTGGACTATAAAAAAGGTTTGACTCTTGTCTAAGATCTAAATTTATTTTGAATCCATTATTTGGTATAATATTATAATCAACTGTATTACGAAATGCATGAGTATCCCATTTTATACCTGTATGAAAACCAGAATAGTAATCAATTCCTGATTTACCAAAAAGATTCTCTCCAGGGACCCACCACAATGCATTGGAGCGATAATTCTGGTAAGAACTAAATATAGAAAAAGTATGCCGACCTTTAATCGGAAACTTTGCACCTCCTTCCATTTGAAAAAGTCTATATGAAACATCAGTGTCAATATTTATAACATCCCATAATGTTGATTGCTGATTAATATGTCTCGTCATATAAAAAATATCAGCATAAAGTGTAGGATACATAGTGCGTAATTCGAAAAGTAAAAAAAGATCAATGTCCGACAATCGATTTACAGCCACACCCCCAAAAAGATTCAGTCTATTTATCATCTCATTGGCTAATAAATATATACCGGGCTTTATGATTCCATAATCAATCTGTATACGTGGGAAGAATAATGTTTTAGAAAAAGAGTCTTCATATTTTTTTACGCTGAAATCTGATTCTTTTAATTTATTACCTACAATTGGTTCTGGAAGAGCTTTGAATCTTGTAAAATAGTCAGGACTATAACCTATAGATTCTTCATCGAGAATTCTTGCGGAGTCGATTATTGCAATTTTATAGCCACCATCTTCATATAGTGAGTAAATTATTTTTCCATCTTTACTTACACTTGGCATAAATGCTCCACCTAAAACATTAGTGATATAACCTTGATTTCCATCACTAGTATTTACATAATAAAGATTATAAACTCCTGATCTATCAACAGAATAAATAAGTCCACCATTAGCTGTTGAAGTAATATCACGTTCATCCCATTCTGATATAGCCATTAGGTTAACAAAGGAAGTGTCCTGAAGGCTAATTGCAGAAATATTTCTAAAATGATTTTCAACATTGTCAAACATTATAAGATTATCTTTTGGATCAAAAGTAAGATTCATTATTTGACGGCCATCTTCGAAACTAGTAATTTGGTGAAATTCCAAGGAGTTGAGATTAAGTAAAAATAAGTTTTGAGTTCCATCATTTGTTGCTAAATAAGCTAACAATGAATCTCCTGGTAGCATAATTGGAGAAAAAGCACGAGCACCTTTTGTTATACGATCCTCTTTTTTATCTAAAAAAGAGTAAGTATATAAATCAAACCAACGGGATCCTTTATCATCTACCTTGGACTTTTTTGTGTAATAAATTTTTTCTCCTGAACAAGACCATGAAGGTGAAGAAAAAACATTTTCTGCAATTATATCATTATTACCTCCCTCCATTGTATAAATATGAAGATCAGTTTGACTTAAAAAATCCTTACCAGCATTTGAAAGGTAAGCAAATTTTTTTCCATCAGGTGACCATTGTGGATGGAAATTTGCTGTGCCATTTTCTCGAATAATCCTTCCTTTAAATTCATTAGACTTAATCGATTTTGTTAGCAAGTCATAACGTTTATTTAAGTTTTGTTGAAAATTAATAATTAAAGTGTCTGAATGAACACCCGTAACATCCTCTAATACATGTTCAATAGATGACTTTACCTTACCAGACAAACTGTTTGAAATATCTGGTAATATATTTTCTCCAAATTTATAAACTAGATAGCGAGTGAAAGCAAAACCCATGTTATATATAGATTCATTGCCGATACCAGCTTTTCCAAAAGTATTCATTTCATTAAGACTAATCGATTTACCCTTTAAAGTTCTATCTCTAAGAATCATATCTCTATGAGTATCCCAAAAATCAAAAGTGGCTCCCTCATACATAAACTGAGCTATGCCCTCGGCAAACCATGGTGGAACAGCAGCTCCAGCAATTGGATAGGAAATTAGAATATTTGGGTATCCATAAAGTACATCTTGCCGTTTCTCTGGTTCATATTGAATTAATTGAAAATATCCACCAGGTATTCGATTACCATACTTCATTGCGGAACCCATTGATACAATATGAGTAAACTCGTGAGTAATTACATTCTGTAACCATCTATGGCTCCCTCTCAATTCACTATCAAGTGGAGATGCCCATATTTCAATCTTGTTATCATAATAGTAAGCAGCACCATTTGAATAATCATCGGTATCTATAAATATAATTTGAGTTTTTTCAAGTGGTTTAAATTGATAAAGCTTAGTGATATTATGATAAATTGATTCAGCAACTAAGGCGCCTTCCTTCGCAGTTCGCTCAGTTCCATTGTGAAAGTGGTAAATAAAATTCTCTGTTTCAAATGTTTTCCATTCTAATTCAGAATGATTATAATTCATTTGAGCTGAGATCTTAAAAATAGATAGGAACCAAATTAAATAATATTTTTTCAACTGTTAATGTGATTAATTTATTATTGCAATTTTTATAATTTTATTTTCAGTTTTTGATTCAAAAGAAGCTTCTATATTAGCAAGATATAATCCACTTTCTAGATCTCGAACATCCCAAATTAGTTCATTCACTCCATTGATTTGAACTTGCGGTATATCGAGCCTATCAATGAAAAAACCCGCTGTATCATATATATTGATTGTGATCTTATTTACATTGCCGACTGTAACACGAAAAGTAGTCATGCCTTTTTCAACAGGATTAGGGTAATTATATGTTTTTGCAAATAAAATTAAATTCTTTTCATTTGGAATGGTTAAATCATCAGATTTATGGAAAATACGACGATTCATAATATCACCATGTGCTGTTGGCCAATAATCTTGAATCTGATCATTATTTTCTTCAAAAAGCCATAATGATGATGATGTTAATAAAGCATTCTTCCCATTGTATACAGAAATCATTTTTACTTCATCATTTTTACTACTAGCAAGTTTATATTTAATATAGCCTTCAGAGTCTATGATGTAAATAGCTCCAGAATTTGTTTTTGTTACAATTTCAGGACTTGGTGTATCATAAAGCTGTCCAACTAAGATAGGTCCCTCTGCACCGATATCTATTGGAAAACCACTAAGAAGAGTCAAATTCTCATTCATAGCATATAAAACTCCTTTTTCATCAGAAGCTAGGATTTCAATACCATTGTCTCCATCTAATTCAACTGCAATGAGAGATTGAAAATTTACACCTTGAAAACCAGAAAAGGATTCTCCTTGCAAAGTTGAGACATATAAACCTTCATCACGAAAATGAGATACAGAACCAGAAAGATTCTCAGATGACACATGTTGCCAATTAGCAGAAATTATATTCGATCCTTTTTCTTCCCATAAAGAATCAGCAGTAATAAATACTTTTTTACTTGGATAGTCAAGAGCAATTTTTGATTCATTTGCAAAGCCAATTATTCGAGTTGGTAAAGAATCAAAATATTCAGATCTCCAAACTGTCTGAAAACTTTCTTTATCAGTATTAAATGAAAAAAGTGTGACTTTAATCTTATCCTCTTCATTTACAATAAATACAAGTTGGGGTGTAAGTTCAGCATTAGTAATTCCTAAAAGATACTCTCCATCAATATGAGAGGAAATTTCTGATGGAGAAAAATTTTGAGAAGAAGACCACCAAAGTGAATCAGAAAATCCAATAATTTCATCAAATTTATCAGCATTAAAATCAAATAAGAATTCCATATTAAGTGAAGGTTTTGGAAATCCATTTGCCACAAATGAATTCGAGATATAAAAACTCATTGTTTTTCCAGCGGGAGTAAAATTATTAAACTCAATAAATGTTTTTCCACCACCATTAGAATTAGAATTTGGATAGGTATCAGGACCAAAAGAAATCTGTCTATTTTCAAAAGCAGAATTTGCAATAAAAAATTGCTCATTTCCATGAAACCACATATCTGACCAAAGTCCAGAGGAAGGGTTCGTAAACAAAAAAGCTGATGGATACCCAATATCTTGGGCACCATCAGCTTCTTCAATATCAATAGCTTTTATATTTTTATTAAAATTCAAATTTTGATTAATTAAACCTTCTGAAATTCTATCTTCATCAATATGCCATATAAGCATTCCTGAACCTGGGAGACCAAGATCGTAATTTGATGCACCAATTACAACGCCGGTATTGTTATCTATTATAAGACCGCTAGAATCAAACATTGCTTCAATATAACTGCTTCCATTAATAGTCCATTTAATTGAATCAATATCAACCGAAGGCCTTATCCAGTTATTTCTATTTTCAACAAGAAAATATTCATTTGATGAAATAACTATTTTGGCTGTCTGATCTATGGATAAATCACGTGACTCTAATTTTACTGTATCACCAGAGCTAAAATCTTTACTCTTCTCCCAACCAGCCCAAATTCGAGTCCATGGATTTGGAGGTGATGGAATAACTCCTCTACCGTTATTTGAACCTTGATCCATTAAAGCAAAAATACCCGCCCCACTTTCACCTGTTTCAGTATTCCATAAAGAGGGCAAACCAATGGCACTCCCCATTAATAAAGCAAAGGTTCCAGTCAAACCAAATTGATAATCACATGGATTACTAACGCCGGCAAAAATTTCCGATGAAATAGAATAAAGTAAATGATTTTGGGTTTCAGGTAAAATAATTCCTGATCTAACAATTAATGAGTCAGAAAGTTTAACTCCTGGAAAATTTATTTGATCCATTAAAAATTCAGAGTCTATATACATGGATGGAATATCCGTTTGAGTCGGATCAATGAATGGTAAATCAAAATCTTGACCTATTCCAGCATGAAAAATGACAATGACATCAAAATCATTAAACTTAGGCTGATCTAAAGAATGTGCTAATTCAATAGATTCTTTAAAAAGCTCCGCCATGCCTAAAGCTTGAGAAAGAGAGTCGTTATAAGGATAATAACTTCCAATAGTTCCAGTAAGTTCATAACTAGAATCCATTTCAAAAGGTAAAATGAGAGAGTTTTTTAAATCAATACCAAACCTTCCTTTTGAAACAGAACGAAAATAGTTGTCGATTGCTTTAAAATGAGCCTCAAAATAAGACCGGTTATGTGGAGGAGGGTCAATAAGATGATCTAGACATTGATCTTCTTCAGGCGCCATTAAAAAAGATCCATCTCCCGTAGAAGAAATAAGATCATCATTTAAAAAACTTGCTCGAATTCCAAGAATTGAAATTTCTTTTTTATCAAGAACTAACTGACCCTGAATTTGAGGAATCAAAAGAAAAGCGATTAAAAACCGTCTGATCATTATTTAAGAGAATGCCTTTATAAGGCGGAGAATCTCAAATTAAATTCCTATAAAATCAAAATTCAATGTTGAGTGAAAACCGCATTGTATTGGTTAATGGGTGACCTGGTTCTCCAAGAGTAAAGCCAGCATCAAAACCATATCCAGCAAATCTTAATCCTACACCAAAAGTAGGGTTCTGAATTTTACCCATTTTATCATAATAATACCCTAATCGAAGAGCAAAATAACGAGAATACCAGTATTCAGCACCAAGATTTAAAACAAGTTCATCCAATTCATTTTGTATAGAACGGTTCTTACCTGTTCCAAGTTCAAGTTGTCCGGCATCATTATATTTTCCATAATTAGGATTTCCCCATTCTGATTCTGTTGGTACAAATTTACCAGATTCATTTTTTGTATAGCCTCCAATTTTTCCGTCAGAGACTCCGCTTTTACCTGGACGATCAATATCACCACCAAGAATCCAATCATCAAACCATGAAGAAAAAATACCAATATATATAGGATCTGTGTGCGCTTTTTCCAAATTCCCTTCAGAATTATAACTACCGCTAGGACCTATATACTTACCTTTTTTGTCATGCATTCCGACAAGTCCATCTTCATCCCAATCCATATCAGGGTAAGAAGCAACAAGCATTTTATCAAAATCCATAACTATATTAAACTTATTATGTTCTGAATCAATAACTCTAAAGTTCAAACCTAAGGTAAAATTTGTTGGCATAGGATCTGCTTGTGCTTCATCTATAAATGCAATTTTAGGACCTATATTAGTAATAGTCATTCCTATATCTAATCTATTGGATAAAAAACCTTTTTGAAGATAGCCAATATCAAAAGCGAAATCAGTTGTTACTCCTTTTCCTTTTTCTGCACCTGCACCTATTTCCGCCAGTTTTTGGTGCAATATCTTAATATTTAAACCTATCGCTGCTGTACGGGAAATAAAGGCACCATATGAACCAGTAGCTGCGAACATAAAACTACTGAAAGTACCAAGATTTTCACCTTGTTCATCCGTTCTTTGCTGTTCACCTAGATTTAAAAATATTATATGTCCGCCAAGAGTTCCAAAAGTAGGGACATGATGTCGAAAAGCAATAAATTCATAATACATATCAGATACAAGGTTTGGAAGCCAATTTACATGCATTAAAGCTGCTTCTGACCCCTCAAGAAAAGCTAACCCTGCTGGGTTCCAATAACTAGCATAAGCATCATTTGCAACAGCTACTTGCGCCTCACCCATGCCTCCTGCCCTAGCACCTGGAGAAATAAGTAAAAATAGTGCACCTGCTTCACTCCCAGCAATAGCTGGAGAAATAAATATTGAAAGGAAAACTATACTAATATAGATAATTCTTGATTTTAAAAAATTAATAAACGAGTTCAAAATATCTCTTTTACTTTCTTTTGCTCAATCTGTTCCATCAATTTTACTAATAGGTTCATCCTTGAATATACCTGAAGTATACATATTTCTCAAAATGCTCTAATTATTAAATAAAATAAGTGAAAAAGCTGGAACATAGGTAATTATTAATACAGCAATTAACAATATTATAAAAAAAGGTAAGGTAGCTTTGTAAACTTGTGGCATTGATTTATTAAATCGATATGCAGATAGAAAAAGATTCATGCCAACTGGTGGTGTTAGATAACCAAGTTCCAAATTAGCTATAAATATTACGGCTAAATGAACAGGATCTATACCAAAATGAGCACCCATTGGTTTAATAAGTGGGACTATAACAATTATCGCTGAAAAAATATCCATTAAACAGCCTACAATCAACAAAAGAATATTTAGAGCAAATAGAAAAACATATTTACTCTCTATATTTTCTCTGACCCAGTCTAAAGCATGAAGAGGTATCTGAGCATCTACTAAATAACTAGTAAATCCCATAGCTACCCCAAGAATAATTAAAACACCACCTACAAGAGAGGCACAATCAATTATTACTTTTGGAATTTCTTTTAATTTTAAATCCTTGTATACAAAAATTTCAACAATTAAAACATATATTACTGTGAAAGAAGCAACCTCAACAAGTGTAGTAAATCCACCAAAAATACCAATAAGTATAAAAGCTGGTAAAAAAACCTCCCATTTTGCTTTTAGAAAAGAATCTATAGCTTCCTTAGGTAGAAAACTTCGACGAGCAACCTTGGAAATATATCCCTGGCGAACCCCCCAGCCAGCAACCATAATTACAATTAAAAGTCCTGGAATAATACCAGCTAAAAATATCTTATTAATTGGAACACCGGCTGTTACACCGTAAATAATCGCTGGAAGACTTGGAGGGAAAAGTAGACCAAGAGAGCCCGAAACAGTAATAAGTCCAATAGAAAACTGTGTGGGATATTTTTCGGATAATAGCATCGGTAACAACAAACCACCAAGAGCAAGAATAGTAACACCAGAACCACCTGTTAAAGTCGTGAAAAATCCACAAAGCAATGTTACCATAACTGGTGTACCACCTGGAATCCACCCAAACCAATTTTGAAACACTAGAATTAATCTTTTTGAAGCACCTCCTTGGGCAAGTATATAACCCGCTAGCGTGAACAGAGGAATTGTTGGTAATGTAGGTGATACTACAATTCTATACATTTCTGCTGGAACCGCTGCGATAGGAACTTGATCATACCAAAAAAGAAGTACAGCAAGACCTCCAAGACCAATAAAAATAGGGGCACCTAATATTAAAGCTAGTACTAAGGCAATTATCCCTATCCATAAAATTATGGGGACTTGAAAATTTTCACTGAAACCAAAAGTCATAATTAAAACAAATAATAATAATAAAATGATTTGAAAAATTCGTTCACGCCAATTTTTTCTAAATATTTCCAGACCAATAAAAAAGAAGCCGATAGGCATTATAACTTGGACAAGCCACACAGAAATTCCAGGAATTAAATCTCTTGGATATTCAGATTCAGTTTTTACTAAAAGGAAACTTGCATAAGCAAGAATCATACAAATAATAAATGCCATAGATTGTGCAAACCAGAATTTGGAATCCTTTGTTTTATTAATTTGTATCTCAACGGGTTGAGTTAAGGATAGAAGACGGTTCTCTCTTGCTGCGATAATTGCACCTAAGAAACCAATCCATAACGTTAAGTGCTGAACAATTACAGAAGAACCAGGAATTCCTTGAAAATTAAAAATTCGTCCTATGGCTTCAAATAGTGGGAATGATGCCATGCTAAGAAGAACTAAAATAGCTATACCATTTTCTGAGCGAACAATTAATTTATTCCCAATATGTATTAGTTTTTGAATAATATTCACTTTAGATCTATTGTAAGTAAGCTAATAAACAAAAATTCTCATAAAATCAAAATAAATGTACTAGAAAAACAATTCATCTAATCGAGTTTTGAGCCAATTTGCTCGTTCTTGAGCAAGAATATTAGCCAACCTCTGATCTGGAAATTTATTAATATCCACCCCAATAGCTTGATCCAGTAAATGCAAAAATTCTTGTTTATTCTGATTCGGTATTGAAATTGACTCAGCATAAGATACATAAAGAGATGCACGACTACCCTCTGACAAATCAATAGCACGATTATAATGTTCTTTTGCTACTACTATAGCCGAACTTCCTCCATCTGGACGACTTAGTGTATAAGTAAACATCAAATCATGAATAGCACCTCTTTCATAATCCTCATCTAATTCAAGAGCTCTTTCTAGGAAGAATCCAATGTTAGGGAGTTCAATTATTGCGGAAGGATTATCTTTAGAAACTGAAATATAGAGTCCCCAAGCTGCTGCTGTCCAGTACAAACTTGGAATGTCCTTATCATTAGTTTTCATTAGAGTGTTTTTAGGATTATCATTATAAGATTCTTTAAATCCAGGATGAGAGACTTCTAAAGCTTTTAAACCATAATCTCTTGCACGTTTTAGAAGATTCCTACTTCTTGAATATAATTTTCTTGCTGTTGAAAAATCTTCATCCATAGCAATTTCTGCATCTCGGAGAAGAAATGAATAAGCATAAACTGTAAAAACTTGACATGCTGCTGTTAAAAGTTGCTGATTATTTGGAGACTGATTAATTAGAAGTTCAATAAGTTTCATATTAGTTGGAAGAGACTCTCGGACAAGTTCAGGGTCATCTTCTGACAAATAAATACTAGAAATACCATCACCAGCTGAACTAAGCATATTACCCATAATTAACTTGTCCAAAGAACAGCTTGAAAAAAACACCGAACAAAAAATTAAAGGTAGAAAATTAATTGTCTTTTTCATCAACTAACCCAGGATAAACGGGAAACCTTTTACACATTTCTTTTATTTCTTCGCGAACACTTGATGCAATTGATTTATCATCAGGAGATTGAATTACTCTATCAATATTCTCAACAATATTATACATCTCTTCCTTTCCCATACCTCTTGTTGTAATTGCGGGAGTTCCAATCCGAATACCACTAGTTATCATAGGACTTCGTTCATCATATGGAACCATATTTTTATTTACAGCAATTCCAGCGATTTCAAGTATATTTTCAGCCTTTTTTCCTGATATGCCTTTATTGGTTAGATCAATTAATAATACATGAGTATCAGTACCATGAGAAATTAGATTATAATCTTTTTGAATGAACAAGTCCGCCATAGTTTTTGCATTGAGGACAACTTGTTCACAATAAGTTTTAAACTCAGGTTTAAGTGCTTCACCAAAAGCAACGGCTTTTGCCGCAATAATATGCATTAAAGGTCCGCCTTGAATACCAGGCATTAGATTTGAATCAATTAGTTCTGAAAGATTTTTTGTTCTACCTGTTTTCGGAGCTGTAACTCCCCAAGGATTTTCAAAATCTTCACCCATCAATATTAATCCACCTCTAGGTCCTCTAAGAGTTTTATGGGTAGTTGACGTAACAATATGACAGTGTGGCCATGGAGTGGGATGAATACCAGAAGCAACCAGGCCAGAAGGATGGGCAATGTCGGCTAAAAGAAAAGCACCTACTTTATCAGCAATAGTCCTATAAGACTCAAATTCTATAAACCTTGGCAATGCACTACCACCACATATTATAAGTTTAGGTTTTTTTTTAATGGCCAAATCTGAAATTTTATTAAAATCAACACGTCCAGTATCTCTTTCTACTTGATAGGATATAATATTAAATAATTTTCCTGAAAAATTAACTGCACTTCCGTGAGTTAAATGACCTCCATGAGCAAGATCCAAACCCATAATGGTATCTCCTGGTTTAAGGAAAGTAAAAAATACCGCCATGTTTGCTTGTGAACCCGAATGAGGTTGGACATTAACGTAATCTGCTAAAAAAAGTGACTTTGCACGATCTCTAGCAATATTTTCTGCTTCATCTACCCATTCACACCCACCATAATACCGTTTCCCTGGATAACCCTCAGCATATTTATTTGTCATAACACCACCAGTTACTTCTAGAACAGATTCACTAACAAAGTTCTCTGATGCAATAAGTTCTAGAGTATCAATTTGTCGGTATAATTCATTATTTAAAGTTGAAAAAACTTGAGGGTCTAAATTCTGCAAATTATTACTAAACATTGATTTAATTTTCATAGAAAAATTCTCTCTCAATTTAATTGAAGTACAAAAATTTTAAGCAACCAAATTCAACGGCAACCTATAAAATTAACACTAGGTATTATATATATATCCAAATATTGTTTAACGCCAACTAGGATCTTTCTTTATTGATTCTGTGGCCCATTTATAGCAATTACCTTTTGGAGAGATAGAGCCTCGGCGCTTTACATCTTCATCCAACATAAACCAATCTGTTTTACCAAATACTAGGTCATCGCGATTATTTTCTAAGTAAATCCTATCACGTTTATGTCGATTAAAACCTTTATTTTCAGCTTCTTTAAAGTATTTGTATGCAAGAGCAGCAATTATTTTATCATCATTTGTAGGAAAATTATTTCTGCAATCTTGAAAAGCCGCATAGTAGACGTTTCCCTTTGCACCTGAAGTTTCTCCATTTTCAGGAGCAGTCCTGTTAGCTTCTTGAGCCCATTTCATTGCTTTGGCATAATCTGATAGTGAAATATTTACCTTAACAATCTCCAAAGCAGTCTTGAAATCACGGCGGTCAAGATTAAAAAGTTCCTCATATGCATCAGAAGCAGCTTTTAGATTATCAACTTCTGAATAAGCTAGAGCTAATTTTTTTAGTATTAGTTTATTAGAAACCGAGCTACCTCCTTGAATACTGCTACGTAAACGATCAAGTACATCAATAGCTTCTTCTTCTGCTCCAGCAATCATTAATTGATCTGACAAGTCTATGCCAAATGAATAATTAGAAGGGTTATCTTGAAATCTTCGACGATAAATATCTATAGGGTCACGTCCCGTAGCTTCATATGCTTGAGCAAGATCTCCTTGAGCATTTTTATTGTTAGGGTCAATTTCAAGAACCTTCTGCAAAATAAAAATTTGATCATCATAGCGACCAACTTCGCTATAAAGTTCATTTAATCTGTTTAAAGGTTCTATATCATCGGGAATAAGATCAGTAAGCTTCTCATATTCAAAAATTTCTTTTTCGGTATTCCCTAGTCGCTTATATGCATAAGCTAGTCGTTTACTGAGGTTTATGTTATCTGGAAGTCGCTTAAGTCCTTGGAGAAGCACATACTCAGAACTATCAAATTTCCCCATAAATTCAAAAGCTATAGCCCAATATTGGAAGACTTCTTCTTCACTGCCTTTATCACAACCTAAATCAACTAAATCACCGTAAACCCTAGAAGTTGAAGACCAATCTTTATTTTTATAGTATTCAGCTGCGCTACTAAGGAGCCTAAGACATTGTCGTTCACTCACTGGCTCTGGAGCAGTTTCTTCTTCAATCGCTGGTGGTGGCGAACAACCTTGAAAAACTAACGTTATAATTAAAAAAAATTTAATTAGTTTTTTATCAAATTTAAACTTTTCTTCATCAAAACTCATTTTATCTCCTCTTTCCTTTTATCAGCCACAAATCACCAACAGTCAAACCAACGGAAATGTGGGTAATTGTTTCAGTTGATTTCGATAGAAAACCTTCTCTTTTTGAAATCCTAAGTCCAAAATCTAATTGATTTTGTGTTAAGCCAAAGGGTATACCTAAGCCTAAAGAAAACCCCAACTCTGTCAGATCGCTCTGGAGTCCGCGAATGTAATGTGATCTTCTGAAAAAACCAACCCGGTAGTGGAATAAATCGAAAAATTCTCTTGATCCAATAACTTTTTCTTTTGTTAACCCTAAACTAATCCGGTTAGCTTTACCAATTTCACCATAGATAGAATTAATATCATTATTGAATTTAGAGTTAAATGAACGCATAAGAATCTCTGCTGATGCATATAAAGATGAAAGTAATTTATAATTACCTCCAAAACTTATATTAATTGGAAGAAGAAAATCTGTTTTTGGACGTGAAATAGGGTCTAAAAATTCAAAAAAATCAGTTCTAGTTATGTAATGATATCCTACTGGAAATTGCAAACTAGAAAATAAAGAGAAATGATGATTTTTTGGATCACTTAAAAAGCGATAATATGCAGAAAAATACGTCCCCTTATAGCGAAATCTACGCGCATAATTAGATGATCTGAAATCAATATTGCTAACATTTAGCTCATCATAAATGCCAAATAAAAAATCCATTCTCATACCAATTGTATGGTTATTTACAAAATTACTCGCACCACTAAAAAACATACTACTTATTCCACCAGTACCATTTAATTGTTTTGAAACATTCAAAGTATCACCTGAAAAAACTATGCTAGTAGTATCTCCAGCTATATTAAAGGTCTTCCTAGATATCGGTGTAATACCCATGCCAAATGCGTATTTTCCTCTTATCGGGAGTATAAATGTAGCATTAGACAATGTTCCAAAAATTGATTTATAAGCATCCGTTGCAATATTTTGGTTATTATAATGGCCTGTTAAATAAGTAAATGAAAGATCAGTCCATGTCGTAGGATTAGATGGTGAAAAACTATTATTAAGCGATGGCAGCAAACCACTACTTGAAATACCAACACTAGCTGCATCAGGTACATCCATTATTATGCCATGACCAATAGCATTATAAGGAGATTGAGATTTTGCGATAGTAATCAATACAAGCAAAACAGAGTTACGGAATTTCAAATAAAACCTCCAATTTTGGCTGATCAAAACCGACACTATCCTGTTTTATAGCAATAAAATCAAAAATTGACTTTGAACTTAAAATCTTTAACTTTAGACCTAAATCAGAAATAAGTTTTTCATCCGTCTCCCTCGCACTAATTATCGATTGCAATATTTCTGTTACATCAAGTTTAAGTGTTAATCCTTTTGGTGATGAAGATAATGAACGTGCTATAGTTCCAGTGTGATGCGCATATGAATCTTCATCAAGAATTTCACCCCAGTTCCAATCTAAAATAGTATCTTCCATGGCATAAGCTTGGAAAAAAAGAGAATCAAGACTTGATTGATTACTTCGCTCGGAATCAATTTGTAATATTAATTTAGCTCTAGCAATAGAAGCTTCTTTAGGAATGTCAAGCATAGATAAGTCTGGTTTTAAAATAGTCACAAACCCTGATGCAATACCCACATAACTAAAACTTGAATCAAATGCATCAGAAGACAGTTTTGGAGGGACAAAAAGAGTTACATCTGAAAGACTTTCAAATATTCGGGTTGAATCCAACGAACTTGATGTATCTGAACTTGATGTATCTGAATGCATAAAAGTTCGGAAAATTGGTTTATTAACTGGACTATTAGATGAATAAATTTTCAACATGCTTTTTGCATTTTGAGATGACTCAAGAATATATAACCAATTACCATCTGTTGTGTCAGCTAGAGTCTGTACAGTCATAGAGTCAGCAAGAAACAAAAGATTCCTCAATCCAGTAGTGTCAGTAACTAACCTAGAAGTCAGCTTTGGATAATCAGAATTAATCCATCCAACATTAGAATAATTTGATCCAGATTCAGAATAATTTGAGTCCCTTCTAAAATATCCCAAAGTAAATGAATTTTCTATATCACTATCTATAATAAAATTAGTATCTAAAGTAAATTGGAAATGGCCACTATCTACTTCAAAACTAGCCCAACGAAGAATTTCATGAGATTCAAATTCTATTAAAGTCTTAGAAGCTTCATATCCATCTTGATTGCCAGTATAAATAAATGGAAGGCTTCCAACATTCGGAGGAGTTTGATAGGTTTTAAAACTAAATTTTGTAGAAGTAGATTCTTGAGTTTGTATTTTAGTACTTTCAAGATTGGCAATAAATGTGTCACTTTCGCAAGAAAAAAGAAGAAGGAAAGTCAACAATATAATCGTGTTGATAGAGCGGTGCATAACTAATAAAGTAAAAGAAATGAAAATGACTCAAGATGAGCCAAAATAATCGAGAAGCACCTTATTGATATCATCAGCCACATCATAACAAGAATCATTATCTTCACTTTTAAGAGTTACCTTTTCAAGTTTTTTCTTTATTACTCCAATATGAGGTTTAAAATCTGAATTAGTCAAAATTTCCTTTGATGGCTTTGAATTAGGACTATCGACTGTAATAACAAGATCAGCAGTTTTTGATGCAATGGCAAGTGAATTAAGTTCTTTATCCTTAAATTCTTTAGGAGGATTAACACCTACTTTTTTATAAGAATCAAAAGAAACTTTTGCATAATCATCTATAGAGTGAATCAATTGAACAGTCTTTATATCTTTATAAAAATCCTTACTTGCAAATAATTCTTTATACAATAAAGGTACATAAGATGATTGCCAATCATTACAAATTATCACATCTGGCGACCAGAAAAGATTAATAAGCATTTCTAAAGAAATTTTACTATAAAAAGCAAAACGGTCATCGTTATCTGGTAGAGGTCTTCCATTTTTTGCTTTATATAAGAGAGTAGTTAAAGGCTGAAACCAATCAATATGTTCCATAAAATAGACTTGCACTCTAGTCTTAGGTATAAAAGCTGACTTTGCTGAGGCAATCTCTGTTTTACCTCCAATTTCTGAGGGTATTTCTCTTAGGCGAATAACTTCTCTAAGAGTATATTTTCTCTCACTAATATAACCATATTTTGGAGAAGTTAATCTAATATCATGGTCATATTGTTGCAGTTTAATTGGAACCATACGACAAAAATTTGCGAGAAATGATATTTGTGAAAAGGGTGTAATCTCGGATGCTAAAAAATATATTTTCATCTAGTGAATCTCCAAAAGGAAGTAATTAGAAAATTAATTAGTTACAATTGACGCAGATATTGTTGAGCACGTTGGTAATATTCGCTTCCTGGATAGTGATCAACCAATTTTTGAAACTCAGATCTTGCTTTATCAAAATTTCCTATTTTTTGGAAACAGATACCTAGCTTTAACTGGGCATCATCCCATTTATCTTGTTCTTTAAACTGAAAAACTTTTTCGAATTCTAAAATTGCACGCTTGTAGTTTTTTAAAGCATAAAAAGATTCTCCAAGCCAATATTGACAGTTATCCGCTAGCTTATGGTTTTGATCCCCAGAAACAAGTTCTCCAAAAAACTTAATAGCCAACTCATAATTTCCATCATTATAAGTACTTAAAGCATTAATGTAACTTTTCTTGAAATTGTCACCGCTCATCTTCATTGGACTAGTATCAATTGCACCTGTTTTTAAATCATAGAGTTCATTAAAACTTCGAGTCAATGTTACTATTTTATTCTCTATCATCATAAGCTGTTGCAATAATTGAAAATTAATACTGTCAGTATAAGCAGCCTTTGTTTCTAAAGTTCTTATAGTGTTTTGTAAAGTATTTATTCTATTTATTATAAGGAGAGTAGTGCTATCTGATTGGGACTTTGCACGAACCATACTCTTCATTGCGTTTTCAACATCAGGAATTACAATACCTAATATCTGATTTACTTGAGTTTCAAGGATCTCAATTTTTTCATTTATATTTTTATTTGTTGCAGACTGACCATTCAAAAAAGAAAAAAAAGATATTAATACTGCACAAGCAACATTAATGAAAAGAGCGGCAAAATTAAATTTACGGTTCATTACCTCGGATTTTATAAAGGTGATCTTTAAGGAATCAACCTAATAATAGTCGTAATTTAAGCTTAATGTCCTATTTAAACAATCTTGTTTACTATTACAAAATTAAGAATTATAACTGCTAAACTATTCTCTAAGGTTCTGATTCAACACTCATATTCATAGCAAGGCCGAGCATTGCATAACAAGACACCAAAAAAGTACCTCCATAGCTAAGGAATGGTAAAGGTAATCCCTTAACAGGAAGTAGATTAACAGTCATTCCAACATTTACAAAAATATGTGAAATAAAAATAATAGCAATTCCAAAAAGTACTAAACTAGGAAAACGTTCTGATAGTTTGTAAGAACGATGAATCATATCAAGAACTAAAATTGCAAAAAGAGAAAGAATTGTAATTACCATAAAAAACCCAAATTCTTCTCCAATAACTGAAAAAATGAAATCCGTTTCTTGCTCTGGCAAAAACTTTAAGTGCGTTTGAGTACCTCTACCAAAACCCTTTCCCCATAGCCCACCAGAACCAATAGCTGTCTGAGATTGAATGACTTGATATGCTGCCCCAAGTGGATCTCTAGAAACATCAAGCAAAACAAGAATCCTTTCTTTCTGGTAATTATGAAGACTATTCCAAAGAATAGGAGTAAATAGACCAAGTGAAATATTTCCAAAAAAGTTCAAAACAATAACACGAAGGCTACTCTTTGAAAGATATAAAATAACTCCAATAAATAAAATCCAACATGTGAAAGAATAATAATTGAAGGCGGTAATTATACTAATTATTGGTGCTGTTAATAATAATATGTGAAGAGGCCTTGCACCGACCCAGTATAATAAAGGAATTACAGGAGTGACTAAAATAACAGCCGACCCTAAATCTGGCTGTTTTGCAATAAAAATTGCTGGAAAAAGAACAAGTAATATTGGAGGAAATAATGAGAAAAACTTTTTCAATTGAAGTCGATTATCTGAAAGGTATCTTGCCAATGTAATTACCATTACCCATTTTAGGATTTCAGCGGGTTGAAAACTTATCCCACCAAAAGATATCCAGCGATATGTCCCGGCAATTGGTTTAGCCAAATAAGGGAGAAAAAGAGCTATTATCGAAATAGCTAAAGCAACATATGCATACTCATGAATAAACCGTTTAGGTATAATAAAAAACAACAAAAAACCTCCAAGGGCTGGCCCAAACCAAAATAAGAATTTGAAAAATCTTGATGAATAAGATAATTGGTCAGCACCGCTCGATATGCTGAAAAGAGCAATAAGTCCAAATATATTTAAAATTATAGAAACAATAAGCCAATGTATAGGGGCTTCTCTAAGTTTATTAAAAAAGTTCATGGGCCTTTAGTTTAGTGGTTTTAGATCAAAGTAATTCTTAATAATTTTAGAAGCGATTGGAGCGGCAGTAGAACCTCCAGTGCCTCCATTTTCTATAACAATTGATATAGATATTATCTCATTATTATCTTTCGCAAACCCAACAAACCATGCATGAGGATCACCATGTGGATTTTCAGCTGTACCTGTTTTGCCATAAACTTTTATTTTAGATCTAGCTAGATGAGAATCATACGCTGTCCCTTTAACATCATTTACAACATCATACATCATATCATGTATTTTATCCCAAGTACTAGAGTTTAGTTGAACATTCATCGAATTTACTTTTTCAATCCCCATTCTTAATCTTGGTATAACTACATTACCTTTGGTTGCAATTGTTGATATAAAACTTGCCATCTGAAGTGGGGTAACTAAAACATCACCTTGACCAATTGAAAGATGAAGGAGAGATCCTTTAGCCCATCCCCATCTACCATATTTTTTGTTCATATAGTTACGATCAGCAAAAAGGCCAGAGTTTTCTTCTGGTAGATCTATTCCAGTAAATTTTCCAAAACCAAATAGTTTAGCAAATTTAGCTAGTGTATCAATATCTAACTTTTGAACAACTTGATAAAAGTAAATGTTGCAAGATTCAATAATAGCTCGCGATAGATTAACCCTGCCATGACCATCCTCTTTCCAACAACCAAAAGTTCTGTCGCCAAATTCATAATTTCCATTGCAATCAGCAACCAAATTTTTTTCTGCCCTACCTCTTTGTAGAACCGCTATTGCTGTTACTAATTTCATTGAAGATCCTGGAGGATAAAGGCCTAGTACAGATCTATTAAATAGTGGTCTATCTGGATCCATTGAATAAGATTTCCATTTTTTTGAACCCATTCCAGCAGTGAAGTCAGTTAAATCAAAATCTGGTTTGCTTGCAATTGCTAATATTTCTCCTGAATTAGCATTCATTATTACTGCAGCACCCTTATGTTCATTTAGCAATGATTCAATCAATTCTTGAAGTGAAGAGTCAATTGTCAAAATCAATTTGTTCCCTGGCTTTGCAAGAATTGGTTGTTTGCTTACAATCTCTCCTACTTCCCTTCCAAGAGCATCAACTTGTCGATATTCAACTCCCTTAACTCCTTTAAGATATTCTTCATAATATTTTTCTATTCCTTGATATCCATGGTAATCACCCAAGGAATAGTTTCTACCTCTAGTATTAATAATATCAATAGAATTTATTTCTCTTAGATACCCTAGAATGTGCGATGCTCTTATTTTTTTATTAGGATAAAAACGTATTGGGAGTTTTGTTGATATGACTCCTGGCAATTCATTGTTATGCTCTTCAATCAAACTAATTTCACTTATAGAAACATTGCGAGCTATTAATGCTGGAAGAAATCGGCCTTGAAAATATTTATCTAAATTGTTCTTAAGAGTTTCCTCACCTCGATTAAGATACTTGGCAATCATATTTAATTGAACATCTTCATCAATTAATTCATCCCGTATTACAGATACTGCATAGATAGATGTATTAGCAGCAATAATTTTACCATTTCGATCAACAATATTCCCTCTAGGAGCTGGACTTGATATCATTCTAATCCTGTTTGCTTCAGCAACAGCAGAATATTGTTCGTATTTATAAATTTGCAGATAATAAAATCGTACGATTAGGATTATAAAAAGAGATAATACCACCCCAAATGCAATATCTCTTCTTCTTACAGGGATATATATTTCCGTTTTTAACATAAACTTTTAAATCTTAATTAGAACTTAAAGAAGTAATAGGTTTGATTGATTGAATAATCAGGAAAAATACAAGAGTATAAATTGTTGTATATAAATAGGTCAGCCAAAAAGCCAAAGAATTTGATTCTAACAGATGTTGATAATTAAAGAATATATAAATGAAAAAATGAAGCAATAATATAATAAGCCAAGAGCAGTGAAAAGTGATAGGACTCATTATATGATATTTTCCTTGTAGTTTACCAATCAAGAATCCTGAAATTGATTTAGTTAGTGGCGATAAGCCCAATAATGACCCAGCACTTATCAGGTCCTCAACAAAACCTAAACTGAAACCAATAATCACACCATGAAGACTGCCAAATTGAAAAGATATATATATGATTAAAATAAGCATAAAATCAGGACGAACACCTTTGATTAATAGAAAATCACTTAGTAAAATCTGAATTAATAATGTTGCAATACCAATAAGACAAATAGTAACTATCTTATTCATTATAATCCTTTATAACAAAAACATGTCCCAAACTATTGAAATCAACATAAGCTGATCCAATAGCTATTTTATGAAGCATCTCAGGACGGTCAATAATTTTAATTACTTTTCCAACAGGAAGATCAGAGGGAAATATATCACTGTAACCAGAAGTAACTATCCTGTCACCTATGTTAACATTAGAAGCACGTGGTATTTCCCATACTTCAAAAATATCACCTTTCCGCCAACGTAAAATCCCAATAGTTTCAGTTTCTTGAAGTTTTACACTTAAACGAAAACTATAATCTGTTAACAACTGAACAAGAGCTGTTTGAGAGGTAACTGAAATTGTTTTTCCTACAATTCCTTCAACATTCACAATAGGCATATTTGGCATTAAATTATACCCAGGGCCAACATCAATTGTAATTGCTGTTAATAAAGGAGAAAGACCCCTGCTAGTTACTTTACCAGGGATAATTGAAAGCTCTGTGTTATTCTTATAATCTAACATTTCACGAAGTTCTTCATTTTCATTTTTATAACGCAATAACTCCGAGTTAAAAAGAGAAAGTTGAAGAATTTTATTTTTTAGATTATCATTCTCAGATTTAAGTGTCCCTAAATCTTTTAACCAATTCCCAGGAATAAAAAAAACTGAAAAAACTGAATTTGTTTTCCCTCTAATTAATTGAATATTATGGGAATTGTTATTATTAAGAATAATTAAAGAAAAAAATATAGCGCATAGCAGTGAAAACCAATCGCGATTATCGAATATGAATCCAATAATTTTTCTCATCAACTGCTACATAAGAACATCAGTATATCTTTTAATTTCTGAAAGAACCATTCCTGTTCCCCTAACTACATCAGTAAGGGGCCTTTCAGATACATTTGCTGGCAAATTTGTCCTTTCACGAATATTTTGATCAAGACCCTTTAGTTGTGAACCTCCTCCTGTCAAAATTATACCTCTATCCAATATATCTACTGCTAATTCTGGAGGAGTTTTTTCTAAGGCACGTTTAATTGCATCAACAATCTGGGTTACAGAATCCTTCAGTGCTTGTCTTATTTCATCAGATGAAACTTCAACTGTTTTTGGAATACCTGATACAAGGTCGCGACCTTTTACACGGATAGGAATTTGATCCATTCGCATTGCTGTACCTACTTCTTTCTTTATTTTTTCAGCTGTTGGCTCACCCACATCTAATTTATGTTCATTCCTAAACCATTGAACAATAGCACCATCCATTTCTCTTCCGGCTACTTTTATTGTCTCTTTAGTAACTACACCGTTTAAAGCAATAACAGCAATTTCAGATGTCCCTCCCCCTATATCTACTATCATATTTCCCACAGGTTTAGATATATCAATTCCAATACCAATTGCAGCAGCAACTGGCTCTTCAACAAGATAGACTTCTCGACCATTTGCACGCTCCGCTGAATCACGTACAGCTTTTCGTTCTACAGCTGTAACCCCACTAGGGACGCAAATAACCATTTTAAACCTCGCAATAGGACTAAAATTTATTTTTTTTACAAAACCTAATAACATACCATCTGTTGCTTCAAAATCAGCAATAACCCCATCACGTAATGGCCTTATTGTTTCTATACCTTTATGAGTCTTCCCAACCATTGCACTAGCTTCCTTACCTACAGCAAGAACTGAGCCGTTATTTATATCACGTGCAATAATTGATGGCTCATTAATTATTATTCCCTTAGTCCTAACCCAAATCAAAGTATTTGCTGTACCAAGATCAATAGCAATGTCGCCTGAAACCCAGCCCGCAGAACTAATACCATTCTTAATTATATTCATATTTGTTTGCAAAAATTTTTTTTAAAGTCTCCTCGGATTAATGCAGAGAAAGAAAGTTACTTCAAAGTTGATTCTAAATCAATCATATATACATATCGCAATGATAGTATGAATTAGGTAAATTTTTGTTTAAAAATTAGATAAAACAATGAAAACAAATATTACTATTTACCATAATCCTCGTTGACGTAAAAGTAGAGAAGCCGTGCTGCTTCTAAGTAACAAGGGAATTAAACTAAATATAATTGAATATATAAATTATCCTCTTAATGAAAAAAAATTGCTTTCTTTAAGTAAAAAAATGTCCCTTAAACCAAAAAAGTTTATCCGAAGATCTGAGCCTATTTTTAAAGAATTAGCATTAAAAGATAATTTAGAGAATGACAATGTTTTATTAAAAGCAATGGCAAAGTATCCAAAACTTATTGAAAGACCTATTGTAGTAGTTGACAATAAAGCAATTATAGGACGTCCTCCTGAAAAAGTTTTGGAACTTTTGATTTAATTATGGATTTTTTTTTCATTGTCATTATCTCAATTATAGCTTCATTCCTTACACTTTTTTCTGGATTTGGATTAGGAACATTATTGCTACCAGCCATGTTAATTATACTTCCCAGTCAAGAAGCAGTAATAGCTACGGCTATAGTTCATTTCCTAAATAATATCTTTAAATTTATGATTTTTGGAAAAAGCTGTAAAAAGGATGTTTTAATTAAGTTTGGTATCACAGCTATTTTAGCTTCTTTCGTTGGGGCGAAACTCCTTGTAACACTTGCAAATTTACCACCAATTTTAAACTATGAATTACTAGGTTATGAAAAAAAAATACTTCCTTTAACCTTTATAATTTCTTTACTAATTCTCATTTTTGCTATTTATGATCTATACTCAGTTAAACAAAATTTAAAATTTGGAAAGAATTTTTTACCTATAGGTGGATTGGTTAGCGGATTTTTAGGAGGATTATCAGGACATCAAGGAGCAATGCGAAGTGCTTTTCTAGCAAATGCTGGACTTACTAAGGATTCTTTTATTGGGACCGGCGTTACAATAGCGTGTCTTGTTGATATGGCCAGGATAACAGTTTATGGCTTACATATTTCATCAATTGGAAAAGAGCATATTCCATTAATGACAGCTTCCTGCATATCAGCTCTATTGGGAGTATTTATGGGAAAACATTTCTTAAAAACTGTAACAATGGAAGAAATTCAAAAAATTGTTGGGATTGGTCTTATTTTATTATCGATTGCATTGGCTATAGGAATAATCTGATTTAATTTCTTTCTTTAATAAAAACGCAAATAACTACATTAGCAAACTAAGGTCACCTAACTTTACTAGTAATAAAAAGGTTCAATCATAATGAGTGAGTACAATATACCAATTCCAAAAAATGACCCTATAAGATCATATTATTCTGAATCAGCAGAAAGAAAAAAACTGATTACCCAAATTAATGAGCTAAAAAATCAAGTAATCGAAATTCCTTTAATTATTGGAGGTAAAGAAGTTAGGACTGGTAATTTAGGAAATTGTCTAATCCCTCATAAACATTCTCATATTTTAGGTCGTTTTCATAAAGCTGGAGAAAAAGAATTAATTCTCGCAATTGACTCTGCTGCTAAAGCTTGGAAATTCTGGTCAAAAACAACTCTCAAAGAACGATCCAAAATATATATTAAAATGGCTGAACTTACTTCAGGGAAATGGCGACAAATTTTGAATGCTTCAACAATTTTAAATATGAGCAAAACAGTTTTCCAAGCTGAAATAGATGCAGCATGTGAATCAGTAGATTTTTTTAATTTTAATACATTTTTCGCTCAAGAATTAGAAAAGAATCAACCATTATATTCACCGCCACCAACTAACAACACGATAGAATATCGTTCACTTGAAGGATTCATTTTTGCTGTAACCCCTTTTAATTTTACCAGTATAGCCGCTAACCTGCCAACAGCCCCTTCTTTAATGGGAAATGTTGTTATTTGGAAACCAGCGTCGAGTGCTGTATATCCAGCTTGGTTTCTAATGCAACTTTTTAAAGAAGCTGGCCTACCAGATGGTGTAATCAACTTTATCCCAGGAAATGGGTCCCAAATAGGGCCATTTATTATGAAACACCCAGATCTTTCTGGAGTCCACTTTACTGGCTCCACATCTGTTTTTCAAAAAATGTGGGAAACCATAGGAGAAAATATATCAAAATATAAGAGTTACCCTCGTTTAGTAGGTGAAACTGGAGGAAAAGATTTCTGCATTGCACATGAAACAGCTGAAATTGAATCTTTAATAACAGGAATGATCAGAGGTGCATTCGAATTTCAAGGTCAAAAATGTTCAGCAATGTCTCGTGCGTATATACCATCTAATATATGGAAGAAAATAAAAAATAGATTAATTAAAGAAGTTTCTACATTAAAAATGGGAGATCCTGAGGATTTCAATAATTTCATAACCGCTGTCATTGATCAGACAGCTTTCAATTCAATAAAAAGATATATAGATCTAGCAAAAAATTCATCTGATGCAGAAATACTAGTTGGTGGAAAGTGTGATGATTCAGTGGGCTATTTTATTGAACCTACAATAATAAAAACTAAAGACCCCTTTTTCAAAACTATGCAAGAAGAAATATTTGGTCCGGTATTAACTATATATATATATGAACCTGCTGATTGGGAACAGACACTCAAACTTATAGATAATACGTCACCATACGCTCTTACGGGATGTGTATTTTCAAAAGATGAAAAAGCAATAGAAGAAGCTAAAATTGCATTGCGACATTCAGCAGGAAACTTTTACATTAATGACAAACCTACTGGCGCTGTAGTAGGTCAACAACCTTTTGGAGGAGGAAGAGCATCTGGCACAAATGACAAAGCTGGTTCAATATTTAACCTAATTAGGTGGGTATCCCAGCGAACAATTAAAGAAAATTCTGCACCTCCAAAAAATTATCGTTATCCTTACATGGAAGAAAAGTTAACTAAATAAAATATGAAAATTCACGAATACCAATCAAAAGAAATTTTAAAAAATAATGGAGTTGAAATACCTGTTGGTTTTCCAGCTTTCTCTATTGATGAAGCAATTTCAGTTGCAAAAAAAATAGATGGGAAATTATGGGTGGTAAAAGCCCAAATTCATGCTGGAGGACGCGGGAAAGGTGGTGGCGTAAAGATAGCAACTAGCATAGAAGAGGTTAAACTATTTGCTGAAGAAATTCTAGGTATGAAGTTAATTACCCACCAAACAGGTCCTGAAGGTCAAGAGGTTAAACGTCTATTGATTGAAGAAGGTATAGATATTGCTCGAGAGCTATATGCTGGAATAGTTCTCGATAGATCAAAAGAAAAATTTGTTTTTATGGTTTCCACTGAAGGCGGAATCGAAATAGAAAAAGTAGCTGAACAAAATCCTGAAAAAATAATAAAAGTATGGATTGAGCCAGAATTTGGATTAACTACATTTCAAGCCAGACAGTTAGCTTTTTCCCTTAATCTTGAAGGAAATCAAATTAAAAATGGTATAAGAATGTTTAAATCATTATGGAAAGCTTTTTACACAAATGACTGTTCTATTGCGGAAATTAATCCTCTAGTGATTACGAAAAATGAGAAACTAATTGCTTTAGATGCTAAAATGAATTTTGATGATAATTCCATTGATCGTCATGAAAATATTGAACAAATGCGTGATTTATCAGAAGAATTACCTAGTGAAATACAGGCTTCTAGTTATCAACTAAACTATATCAAACTTGATGGAAATGTTGGATGTATGGTAAATGGTGCTGGATTGGCTATGGCAACTATGGATATAATTAAATTATGTGGCGGAGAGCCAGCCAATTTTCTTGATGTTGGAGGAGTGGCAAGTTCAGAAACAGTATCAAGAGGGTTTAAACTAATACTTTCTGATCCAAATGTTAGATCAATACTAATAAATATATTTGGAGGAATTGTTCGATGTGATCGAGTAGCCGAAGGTGTTATCGATGCACTAACTAATCTGCAACTTGATGTTCCAGTTGTAGTCCGTCTTGAAGGTACCAATGCTAAAGAAGCAACCATTCTTCTTAAAGACTCTAATCTTAATTTTATTTTGGGTAACAATCTCAAAGATGCAGCTAAAAAAGCTGTAGAGGAAGCAGTAAAGACATGAGTATTCTTTTAGATAATCAGACTAAAATACTTGTACAAGGTATTACTGGGAAGGAAGGCTCTTTTCATTCTAAACAAATGATTGAATATGGTACAAATCTTGTAGGGGGTATAACTCCTGGTAAAGGTGGAATCACTCATCATGGTTTGCCAGTTTTCAACACTGTAATTGAAGCTGTTAAAGAAACTAAGGCTACTGCCTCTGTTATTTTTGTACCCCCCTCATTTGGTCCAGACGCAATATTAGAAGCCGCAGATGCTGGCTTAGAACTTATAGTTTGTATCACTGAAGGAATTCCTGCGAGTGATATGATTAGTGTTAAGAATTTTATAAGAAAATTAAATTGTACTCTAATTGGTCCAAATTGTCCGGGGATAATTTCTCCTGGTAAAGCAAAAATTGGTATTATGCCAGGATCTATTCATAAGCAAGGAACTGTAGGAGTTATTTCTAGAAGTGGAACTTTAACTTATGAGGCTGTTTATCAGTTAACACAATTGGGTATTGGTCAATCTTCATGTATTGGAATAGGAGGTGATCCAATAATTGGTAGCACATTTATTGATCTCCTATCGAAGTTCAATAAAGATGAAGAAACTAAGGGAGTGGTTCTTATAGGGGAAATTGGTGGCTCAGCTGAAGAAGAAGTTGCAGAATGGATCCATGATTCGAAATTTGGAAAACCCATTGTGTCTTTTATTGCCGGTCAAACGGCACCACCCGGTCGAAGAATGGGGCATGCTGGTGCAATCATTGCTGGAGGAAAAGGTACAGCACTAGAAAAAATGCAATGTTTAAAAAAAGCTGGCGTGACTGTTGTTATTAGTCCTGCAGATATCGGTACTATGATGAAAAAAGAACTGGAGAGTATATCTTGAATAATAAAACACTTGCAATAATAAAGCCAGATTCGGTAATAAAAAATAATACAGGGAAAATTATAGATAGAATTCTTTCAGCTGAGTTTATTATTGCTGCAATGGAGCAAAGGGAATTATCCAATAATGATGCTAAAACATTCTACAAAATACATAAAGAGCGTCCTTTTTTTGAAGATTTAGTTTCATTTATGACTTCCGGACCTTGCGTTCCAATTGTTCTAAAGAAAAACAACGCAGTTTTATCCTTTAGGAATCTAATTGGATCTACTAACCCCGAAGAAGCAGATTTTGGAACAATTAGGAAAGATTTTGCGGAAAATGTTCAAAATAATGCTGTACACGGTTCAGATTCAGATGAAAATGCCATAAAAGAAATTGCTTTTTTCTTTCCTACCTTCGAAATTTAAAATGACTATACAATAAGTCAATAAAGATGCATTCTTCCCAAAAATACTTATTCAAACTTATCGGGTTTTGTTTATTAACCTCATCCTGTGATAAGCCAACTTCCAATTTCGGCACTGTTGGTAATTTCTATAGTGTCCAAATCCAGGAACCTATTGGGATTGTTCTTCCTTCATATGCTTGGAGTATATTATCATTTCCATCTGAAAGTAATTTAATCTATACAGACCTTTTTATTCGCAGAGGTGGTAAAGAGATGTCTTTTCAGCCAGACGTACCAGGAAATTATAGTTTTGAACTAATTATTTTTAATGAAGAAGGTTTATCAATAGTCTCTAACAAATATGATTTTTTAATATCCAAATCAGCAACAGCTTCTATTTCAATTGAGCCACAACCTAAAATTAAAACAAATACAAATGAGAAGGATAAAACTTTTAAAAAAGATTTAAATAAGAATAGAATACCTAAAAATATTAGTAATATAGAATTAAATAAACAATCTAATGAAAATTTATCGAAAAAAGAGCCAAAACTGAAAAATAAAGTTCCTGCAAAAGTTAAAATTGCCCCAAGAGCAGATTCAATTCCTTCATTAGGAGATCGGTTTACTATTCAATTCTATTCTGAATCATCTCTTGCTCAGTCAAAACATCGTTTGGATGAATTAATTAAGTTGGGTTTTGATGCTTATATTCAAAAAGCTTACTTCCAAGATAAAGATGAATTATGGTATAGAGTCCGAGTTGGAACTTTTAATTCAAAGGAAGAGGCAAAAAAAGCTGCTATTGAGATAAAAAGACTATCTGGCTTAGAATCCTGGGTTGATAAAGTCCGTATTGACCAATAATTATTGTGGAAAGGTAATAATTAATGCAACCAATGAATCTTCATTTTGATATAAGAGATCTGTTCAAAGCACCTCGTTTAGGTCTCGGTGGAAAGAAAATTTGGATACTTTTACAAGTCAATCTTATTGGATATTTAATTTATTTTATATTGACGTATCTATCCCTCTTATTTAATGGATGGAATTTAAAAGAAATTTGGGATCAATTTGGACTCTATCCTTATCTACTTACAGCTGAATTTAGTGTTTTTTCATTAATATTATGGATTATTGGATCTATTTCTTGGACTATTTCTATTTCTTTAGGTATGACGGCTGTAGCAAGAGTTACCTATAAGCAATTGAAGGGTGATGGATTCTATTCTTCATCAGATGCATTTAATTATGTAAAAAAACATTGGCATGCACCAGTTTTTACTCCTATTTCTATTTTAATTATTTTGTTTATCTTTGTTTTCATGGCAATTTTATTCGCTCTTGTTGGTAAAATCCCATTCGTTGGAGAACTATTCGTTGGGATTCCATATCTGATTTGGTTTGTTGGATCAATTTTCGTCGCTTACACTTCTATAGTTTTATTTGTTTCTATTTTTTTTACTAATTCAATTGTTGCTACAATGGAAGAAGATACAATGGGATCAGTTTTTCATAATTATTCCATTACATGGTCTCAACCGTGGCGAATAATTTTGTATTTGCCAATTATTTTTAGTCTAGTCTATTTCTCTACATGTTTATTAGCTTATCTATCAGATATTGCCTTTCAACTAATAAATATTGTTTTTGGTCATGATATGCTAATGGGATCAAAACTTGGAAGAATGATGCAATGGTCTAACAATATTGTCTTTGATCCATTAATAGCTCTTTTTTCTCCTTTAGCACCGTTTGAAGGATTATTAAATTCTTACTATCTGCCTGATACCTCAAACCTAATGGGTACTATGGAACACATAGGTTCTACGTTTATTTCTTTATCTCTTTTTATAATAACAATAATAATTTTTTCTTATAGTCTCAGTGTAGCTATTGTAGGTCAAACAATAACTATAATAATCTTTAGAATGAAAACTGAAAAAGATAATCTCCTTGAAAGAAAAGATGAAGAAGAACTTGAACTAGAAAATGAAGATGATTGGTCATTCGACTCTGATAATAATATTAAGAATGAAGAGACTGAAATTATTGAATAAAATATTAAGATACTGAAACCTATCTGAGTATTTAATTTTTTTACGAACGGGTTTAAACCCTTTACTCTTATATTTAAAAGTTTATTTTGGAACTAGTAGAGTTCTTGACTTGCAGTTCGTATAAACGCTAATTTCGTAAAGTAAATATGATCTTATCTAGAAAAGAACTTTTTGAAACCCAAGGTACAATAACTATTTCAGCTAAAGCTTCTGAACCAGCTTTTCATGATATTCCTTTAATTCCTGACAAAGTAGTGATAATCCTTAATATATCAAAAAATGATTCAGCAGCTAAATTAGTTGGAGAAGTATTAGCTGGAATTAATGAACAATGTGATAGATGTCTAAAAAATTTTAAAAAAAAAATTCAAGGTACTTTTGAATTAATTGTATGTGATGACAGACATAGTGAACAAAAATCAAATAATTCAAGCATTAATGTTCTCACTTTAGGAAAAGATTCAATAGATATCTCATCTATTATCCGAGAATCCATTTTTCTTGAAAAATCTATGAAAGAAGTTTGTTTTCAAGATTGTAAAGGGTTATGCTCAGGGTGTGGGACAGATCTAAATTTCTCAGATTGTAAATGTGAAAATAATGAATTTGACGAACGCTGGGAACCGTTAAAAAACTTAAAATTATCAAAAGTGGAGAATAATTATGGCACTGCCAAAAAGAAAACAATCTAAAGCTCGTGGAAGAAAAAGACGAACTCATTGGAAAACAAAAACACCTAGCATCTCAATTTGTGGACAATGCAATCAAGAAAAGATTCCTCATAGAGCTTGTCCAAATTGCGGTTATTACAGAGGAAGACCCGTGAATTCGCCCACGAGCAAATAAGTTTTTATGAAAATTGTAGTTGATGCCATGGGTGGAGATTTTGCACCATCAGAGGTTGTTAAAGGTGCATTTGAGGCTGTCAAAAATGACCCTAATATAGAACTGATTTTAATTGGCGATGAGAATCAGATAAAAGACAATCTTCCACAATCATCCAATCTACCGATTACTATTCACCATACAGAACAAACTGTTGAGATGACAGATAAGCCCTCAAATGTTATAAAACTAAAACCAAACTCCTCTCTCGTCGCAGGAATTAAAATGATTAAAAAAGGTAAGGCAAGGGCTTTTGTTAGCGCTGGAAGTACAGGTGCAATTTTAGCTACCTCGCTCTTTCTTCTTGGAAGAATAGAAGGAGTTAAACGTCCAGCAATTGGAGTTTTTTTACCCTCAGGAAAAAATGGGATAGTTTTGTGTGATGCTGGTGCTAGCCTAGATGCTAAACCTGTTCATCTAATGCAATTTGCAATTATGGCATCTGAGTATATATCGCATATAAGGGGTATTGAGAATCCCAAGGTAGGACTCCTAAATGTTGGGGTTGAAGAAACAAAAGGAAATGATCTTTACCTTGAAGCTCATTCTTTGATGAAAAAATACCTTCCAGCATTTATAGGTAATGTTGAGAGCAGATATATATTTCAAGATCAAGTAGATGTAATTGTATGTGACGGATTCCTAGGTAATAATCTAGTGAAATTTGCTGAGGGATGGATAGGTCATGTTAATCGTGATGTCTCAAAACAAATTGAAGAAAGAGTAGAGTCCCATGAAAAGAAAAATGAATTTAGATCCATTTTTTCTAGCGTAATGCAACAATTCGAATATGAAGAATACGGAGGTGTACCTTTATTAGGAGTCAATGGCAATGTAATTATATGTCATGGCAGTTCTCCAGCAAGAGCAATAAAAAATGCCGTTTTCGCCGCAAAGAAATCAGCTGATACAGACCTTATAGGTTCCATAAGAGATGATATTTCTTCTACAGTCTCATTAATTGGAAGAAAAGCATGACAAAAAAAGCAAGTATTACAGCAGTTGGTCACTATCTTCCTAAAAGAATTCTATCTAATTATGAATTAGAAAAAACATTAGATACTTCTCATGAATGGATAAAAAGCAGAACAGGCATTGTTGAACGACATATAGTTGGTGATAATGAAGCAACTTCTGACATGTGTATTAATTCAGCTCAAGAAATTCTTAATAAAACAAAACTTAATCCAAAAGAAATTGATGTAATAATTGTTGCAACTGTTACTCCAGATATGTTTTTTCCATCAACAGCTGCTCTAGTTCAAAATGCAATTGATGCAAAAAATGCTTGGGCCTTTGATCTCAGTGCAGCATGTTCAGGTTATATTTTTTCTCTTGAAACAGCAGCTGGGCTTATAGCTTCTGGTAAACACCAAAAAATTTTAGTTATTGGTGCAGATACTATGTCATCAGTAATAGATTACGAAGATAGATCAACATGTGTTCTATTTGGAGATGGAGCTGGAGCTAGTCTTGTTCAAGCTACTAATGGTGAGTATGGCATAATGGATTCTATACTCTACACAGATGGGAGCGGAGCAAATAAACTATATATACCAGGAGGTGGAAGTCACCAACCTACTAGCAAAAAAACAGTTGATCAACGTCTTCATTATGTTAAACAGGATGGTCGCGAGGTATATAAATCAGCTGTACGAGGAATGGTAGATGCTTCAGAAATAATTCTAAAGAAAAATGGCCTTTCAGCAAAAGATTTAAAATTATTTATACCACATCAAGCTAATAAACGAATAATTGAAGCAAGCGCCAAACGTCTTGGGTTAAATAAAGACCAAGTCCTAGTAAATATAGAAAAAGTTGCTAATACTACAGCTGGAACAATACCTATCGGTTTAAGTGAAGCTGTATTAAATAAAAGATTGGAAAAAGGAGATTTATTACTCTTATCAGCTTTTGGCGCTGGATTTACTTGGGGTGCAATGCTAATTCGTTGGGGAAAATGTATATGAGTAGAGCATTTTTGTTCCCTGGACAAGGGTCACAAAAAGTAGGCATGGGAAAAGATTTATTTAATGCTTCAAAACACGCAAAAGAACGTTATGAAAAGGCAAATGATATTATGGGCATGGATCTTGCAAACCTTTCTTTTTATGGCCCTGATGAAAAACTTAGACAAACAGAATTTACTCAACCTGCAATTTTTGTATTAAGTATGATTATAGCCGAGCTATTAATAAAAAATGATGTTAAACCCTCATTTGTAGCTGGTCATAGTCTTGGAGAGTATTCAGCCTTAACTATTGCTGGTGTTTTTAATTTTGAAGATGGGCTTAGATTAGTTAAAATCCGAGGAAAAGCTATGAGTATGTTAAGTCATAATAATATAGGGAGTATGGCGGCAATTGTGGGATTAGATGCCTCAAAAGTATCAAAGATATGCGAAACTGCTTCAACAAATAAGCAAGTTGTCGTACCTGCTAATCTTAATTGCCAAGATCAAATCGTAGTCTCTGGCCATATTGGTGCTATAAATCGTGTTATTGAATTAGCTGATGCTAAGGGAGCAAAAAAAGCCATTAAATTAAATGTTAGTGGAGCATTTCACTCCCCCTATATGTCCGCAGCAAAATCAACTCTAAAAAACGCCCTATATGAAATAACCTTAAAGAAAGCAAATTTTCCTATTGTAATGAATGTAGTAGCACAACAAGTGACTAAACCTAAATTAATTCTAAAAAATCTAATTAGTCAAATAGACAATCCTGTTTACTGGTCTGAAACTATTTTTAACCTCAGGAAAAGTGGTGTAGATGATTATATTGAAGTTGGTCCTGGCCGTGTTTTACAGGGTTTAAATCGCCGAATTGATCGATCCCTAAAAACAAGAGGCGTAGAAAAATATGAACAAATTAAGGAATTAAAAATTGTCTGAGCAGAAAAATGCTTTTATCTCAGGAGCATCAAAAGGAATTGGTCTTGCAATTGCTAAACTTTTTGCAAAAAATAATATTAGAGTTACTTGTGCAAGCCGGACAATTGAAGATTTAGAAAATATCGTTTCAGAAATAAAAAAAGAAGGAGGTAAAGCCCAAGCAATTAGATTAGATGTTTCTAACACAATTGATTTTGCTGACGCTGTTAAAAAGACAACTGAAAAATATGGTGAAATTGACATCCTTGTAAATAATGCTGGTATTGTTAAAGATAATCTTATGCTTAGAATGAAAGAAAAAGATTGGGATTCAGTAATAAGTATTAATTTAAAGGGTTGTTTTAATGGCATTAAAGCTGTTATACCTTCTATGATGAAAAAGCGTTTTGGAAGAATAATTAATATTAGTTCAGTGTCTGGAATAATGGGCAACGCAGGCCAATCTAATTATTCAGCATCTAAAGCTGGAATTATTGGATTAACTAAAACTGCCGCTAGAGAATTTGCATCTAGAAATATTACTGTTAATGCAATAGCGCCAGGTTATATTGATACTGATATGGTATCCTCTTTAAATGAAACGTTAAAAGAGGATATAATAAAAAATATACCGCTGAGAAGAATTGGAAAGGTTTCCGAAATTGCTGAAACCGCACTATTTCTCAGTTCGAATGAGGCAGGTTACATTACGGGTCAAACAATCGCTGTAAATGGCGGTTTACACATGTAAGGAGGGATTATATTCATGTCCAGTTTTGACAAAGTAAAAGAAGTGATCATGGACAAGCTAGGTGCTGATGAAGAAAAAATCACCACTGAAGCTTCCTTTGTTGATGATCTTGGTGCCGATTCCTTAGATACTGTAGAATTAATTATGCAGTTAGAAGAAGAATTCGGTATGGAAATTCCTGATGAGGAAGCTGAAAAACTTACTACAGTAGGTTCAGCAGTAGATTATATAGATTCCCATTCTAGCTAGATTCTGTGTCCCGTCGTGTCGTTGTAACAGGAATGGGGGCTGTTTCTCCATTCGGTTTAGGAGTTCGTCACTTATGGGAGTCCATACTAGCTGGAAAAAGTGGAATATCCAAAATAAGTAAGTTTGATACTACTAGTTTTGCTGTAAAAATTGGTGGTGAAATAAAAGATCTTGATCTAGAGAGTTTCTTTGATAGAAAAGAACTAACTAAACTTGATGATTTTGCAATTTATGCAATACTAGCAGCTCAAGAAGCTTTGGTCAACGCTGAATTAGAGGCTGGCATCCCAAATATGGACAGATTCGGCGTAATTTTAGGTTCGGGTGTAGGTGGTTTAACAACTATGGAACAACAAAATAGAAAAATGTTAGCCCGTGGACCAAGAGCTGTCTCACCTTTTTTTATACCTATGTTTATTCCAGATATTGCACCAGGTCATATTTCTATTCGTTGGGGTATGAAGGGACCTAATTATAGTGTTGTTTCAGCATGTGCTAGTGCGACTAATGCAATAGGAGATGCTTACAGATTAATTCAAAGTAATGATGCTGATATAATTCTCACAGGTGGCTCAGAAGCAGCTATTACTCCAATTGCATATGCTGGATTTACAAACATGAAAGCTCTTTCCCTAAACAATGATAATCCAGAAAAAGCATCTAAACCTTTTGATAAAAATCGAGATGGTTTTGTTATGGGAGAAGGATCTGGTGTTCTGATACTTGAAGAAGCTAATCATGCAATAGCACGTAACGCAAAAATATTTGGAGAAGTTGCTGGGTATGGAGCTACTGGAGATGCTTATCATATTACAGCACCTCCGCCAGGTGGAGAAGGCGCTGTAAGAGCTATGAAAAGAGCAATAATAGATTCAAAAATAAATGAAAAGGATGTGGATTATATTAATGCACATGGCACCTCTACACCATTTAATGATAAAAATGAGACTAAAGCGATTCGAAAAGTTTTTGGAGCTCATGCAAAAAAAATTAGTGTTAGTTCAACAAAGTCAATGACCGGTCATCTTTTAGGAGCAAGTGGTGGTATTGAAGCAATTATAAGTACGCTCTCAATTCTTGAAAATAAAATACCACCTACTATCAATTACGAAATACCTGATCCAGAATGTGATCTAAATTATACACCTAATTTTTCAGTGGAAAGAAAAGTTGAAGTAGCTATGTCGAATTCATTTGGGTTTGGAGGTCATAATGCAGTTATTATTTTAAAGCAATGGGTTTAAACCAAATTATTTATATCCATAGATTAATATCCTGGCGATTTTTACGTAAAGACAAATCTCTTTATCAACTTCAAAATAGTTTGGGGTATTTTTTTCAAAACCCTTCACTTTTGAATGCGGCATTAACTCATAAGTCTAAAGAAACAAAAGCTTCAAAGAATTATGAACAATTAGAATTTTTAGGAGATGCAATTCTTGATCATATTATTTCTGAGATGCTTTTTATAGAATTTCCTCAAGCTGGTGAAGGATTCTTAACTGAAAAAAGAGCTAGTTTAGTACAGAAATCTTTTCTTTCTAAAATGGGACATCAACTTGATTTACTAAAATATATTATCTCGGGATCATCACTTAATCTAAAAATAAAAAAAAATTATGAAAAACAACTATGTAATGTTTTTGAAGCATTAATAGGCGCTATAAAATTAGACGGTGGTATAAATCCTTGTATTGATTTAGTTAAAAAAACTGTGTGGAAAAATCGTCATGAGGCATGGAAAACAATTAATTTTAAAGGAAAATTGATAGAATACTGTCAAGCTAATTCTTTAAAAACACCACGTTTCATTGTTGCTGATACTGAAGGACCTGATCACGAAAAAGTATTTAAAGTAGAAGTACATTTAGGTTCATCTACTTTCAGTTCAGCTTCAGCACCCACAAAAAAGGCAGCAGAGCAAATAGCTGCCGAAAAAACTTTAATAAAAATAAAAACCAACTAAATACTTGTTGTACTTTTCTTTATTTGGCAAGTTGATCTCTAATTTCAGCAGCTTTTTCATATTCTTCATCATCTATAGCTTTTTTTAGTTTTTCCTCAAGAATTTTTTGTTTATTATTGTCATGGCCATGAACTAATTCCTCAAAACTACCACCAGAGTAATCTTCTCCATTTACACTAGCTTCTTTCATTACTATATCTTCAACAAAAATCGGTATACCGAGCCTCAATGCAACTGCAATAGCATCAGATGGACGAGAATCAACTTCTGTTTCATCTTCTCCATTAAGATCTATACGAATACCAGCATAAAAAGTACCTTCCGATAAATCTGTGATAATTACAGCTTTAACATGAATTTCCATTTCTTCAAGAATAGAAGTTAAAAGATCGTGGGTCATTGGTCTAGGCGTGTCAACTTTTTCCATAGCAAGAGCTATTGATTGAGCTTCAAATGACCCAACAATAACAGGAAGTTTTCGATTCTCCCCAGCTATTTCTTGTAGGAATACCGCATAGCCTTTACTTGGCGGATAGAATGAAATTTTTGTTACTTCTACAGGTATCATATAGTATGATTGAATTATACTTTAATTTAATTGAACATAAATCTGAAAACAACTATCTTAAGAAAAACTAATCTCTATTTTCATAGAGTTTTTGTTTTAACTCTTCAATAAGCTTTACTGGTGTTGGATCGGTATCATGTAAAATAGCACACCAATAACTTACCCAATCACAAAAATTAAGGAGGTATAATAACCTTTCAGTAATAGAATTTCCTATACTAATAATTTCTTCCTGATATTTTACAGTATCTCTAATAAGATCCTTGGTTAGTGATTGCCTTAAGCTAGAGCCTGAATGTTGACTCTTATCTATTAACCAAATAATTCCAATTTTCTTTAAAAGCATTGGATTATTATAGTAACCAACAATTTCATTATGGTTCATTTCTGGAAGAGTATGATGAAAACCTAGCATTTTAGCATTTTCTTCCAACTGACCTCTTAACCTTAAAGCAACGAATTCTGTATATCGAGCATCACCATAAATAATTGGAATTGAATCATATATTTTCATCGCAAGATTCATTGCAGGATTAGATTTTGATTGCTTAGAAAAAGATTCTCTTATTTCTAAAAGAAATAAAACGGAATGGGAAATTTCATCTTTAATTCTTTCAGCACATAGTCCTAAATCACATAAATAGATTAAGGCTGGAATTGCAAGATAACCAAGAGAAGCTCTGGGAGGATTTCCATCTCCAATATTGATAAAGTCACATCTATCCTTTTTTAATTTAGACAATAGCTCACCCCCACTAGTAATGCCTAAAACTTTTGCGCCCCTCACTAAAGCTTGGTTGTAACATGATAGAGTTTCTTCAGTATTACCAGAATAGCTGATGCATATTACAAGTGTAGAGGAACTAACCCAAAAAGGAATATTGTAATCCTTCACTATTTCAATTGGGATAGTCACTGAATCAGCAGTTAATGCCTTGATTAATTCTCCTCCAATACCAGAACCACCCATGCCAGCTATTACTACGCTTGTTATATTGACATCCCTTATTTTGGGGTGATGATTAATTCCAATATTTAAGGCATTTTTTAACTGATCAGGAAAACTGAAAATTTGGGTGTACATATTTTTTGGATCTATCTTTTTTAAATCAAAAGTCAATTTTTTCTCTGCATCAAAAATTCAAGAAAAGAAGTAAGATTATGTTGAACTTTTTTTGGTAATTCATTTAAAATTAGAAGGGAATCATCAGAAAGAGAACGTAATGCTAACCTCGCATCTTCTAAAATTTTTTGAATTTCAAAATAATTTCTCATTTTCAATCTACTTTCTATCAAAGAATAATCTTTAAGACCTTTTTTAAAACTATACCACTCTGATGGATTCATTTCAGCTGCTTTAATAGTTAAAAATGTTTTTTTATCAGTTAGAATATCACTTCCTAAACTTTTTCCCATATCTTTCACATTTGAATATATTTCAAGAATATCATCTTGTATTTGAAAAGCTTTTCCAAGTTGTAGTCCAAATTCCCCAAGAGAATTAATTTGATGATCGGAGGCACCTCCTAGTATTCCACCTAATTTGCAACATAGTGATAAAAGAGTTCCCGTTTTAAGAGAAACCATTTCTAAATATTCATCTAAACTAACTTTTTGACGGGATTCAAAATCCTTATCTAAAGCCTGTCCCTCACAAAGTCGAATAGTTGAATTAGAAAATATTTTCAAATATGAAGATGTTAGCCCATCAAGACGATTTAATTGATCATAGGCTAAGCAAAAAATTCCATCACCAGCTAGTATAGCTGTTGAAATATCCCAACGTTGGTGCACTGTTTGCTTACCGTGTCTAAAATCATCATTATCCATAATATCATCATGTACAAGAGAAAAATTATGAAGAATCTCAACAGCCATAGCTGCAGGAAGAGTACGATTTTCATCTACTCCAAAACCATCAGCAGTAACAAATACTAATGCTGGTCTAAGTCGCTTACCTTGGCCAGAGAGAACATAACGAATTGGATTATAAAGATAGTTTGGTTCTAATCCTTTAACAATTTCCAATAAAGAAAGATTAATCAATTCTTGATATGCATTTAAGCGTCTGCTAAAAATTTCAGGAGACATCAGAAACATCAACCTCACCAAAATCTTTTATCTTATTCAATATCAATTCTTGTATTTCTTTAGTACGCTCTTCAGTTTTTGATTCAAAACGGCAGACAATAACAGGTTGGGTATTAGACGCCCTTACTAATCCCCATCCATCCGAAAATTTCACTCTCACCCCATCAATATCAAGACAATCATAGTTCTCTTTAAAATAAATTTTCGCTTTTTCATTGATTCTAAATTTTTCCTGATCATCGGAACAGTTCAATCTAATTTCAGGAGTAGAATAATACTGAGGAAGTTCAGAAACTAAATCAGAGAGTTTTTTGTCTTGACGAGAGAGCATCTGAATTAATCTTGCTGAGGCGTAAATAGCATCATCAAAACCAAAATAATCATCAGCAAAAAAAATATGACCGCTCATCTCTCCTCCAAATTTACAAGAAAGCTCTTTCATCTTCTCCTTGATTAAAGAATGTCCAGTTTTCCAAATAATTGGTTTCCCACCTAATCGAACTATTTCTTCTTCAAGTCCTTGTGAACATTTTATATCAAAAAGTATTTCTTCATCTTTCTTAACTATCTCAGGCAACATTAAAGCCATAATTTGATCTGCAAATATAATTCTTCCTTTTTCATCAACTAAACCCAAACGATCTGCATCTCCATCATAAGCAATACCTGCTTCGAATCCACCTTGTTTCATAGTTGAAATAAGCTTAGAGATGTTTTCAATTACAGTAGGATCTGGATGATGATTAGGAAAACTTCCATCAATATCGCAAAATAATCCAGTGACATCTGCACCTAAGCCATCAAAAATCTGAGGTGCCGCCAAACAAGCAGCAGCATTTCCACAATCAATAACAAGGTTCATTGATCTTTCTAGTCTAATTTTTTTTTGAATCATCTCAATATATTCATCAATCAATTTGTACCTAACTTCTGTACCAGTCCCACTTTCAAAATCTTCTCTTTCAATTAAAGTTTTTAATTTCTGTATTTGTTCTCCATAAACAGCACTTTTATTTATTGACATTTTAAATCCATTCATCTCCGCTGGATTATGACTACCTGTAATTTGTACTGCAGCTCCTACACCAAGTTTCCACATGCTATAATAGTTAACTGGAGTTGGTAAAATTCCAATATCAATAACATCTATACCTGTATCGAGGACACCTTCTTTAAATTCTTTTTTTAATTTTGGCGTAGTAAGACGAACATCACCACTGAGAGAAATCTCTTTTGCTCCTAACCTTTTTACATATGTTCCAAATGCTTTTCCAAGTGAATTAATAAATTCTGAAGGAAAGTCATCCTTAACAACTCCTCTAATATCATATTCTCTAAAAACGAATGGATTTACTTTCATAGTTTATATAGTTATTTTTCCCAATATTACAGATTTTTTAGCCCCTGTTACTGTTGGAACATTAGCAGGAATACCTTTCAAGTTTGCTACACCTAATATAGCAAAACCTAAGGCTTCTTTCATAAAGGGATCAAATCCATAATAATCTGAAGATATTACAGAAATTGGTGAAAATTCTTTTTCGATATTATTGATTAATCCTTTATTATATATGCCACCACCTGAAATTATAACTCTATTAATTAGATCCATTGGTAGGAATCGTTTGCAATTATAAGCTATGCTTTTTGCTGAAAAAAGAGATAAAGTAGCCATTAGATCGTTAAGGTTTATTAAATCTAAATTTGGAATATTTTCCTCAATCCAAGAAGGACCAAATATATCTCGCCCTGTAGATTTAGGAGGTAAAGCATTAATAAAATAATGTTCCATCCATTTTTCAACATCTCTATCATCAGATTTTCCTATTAAACATCGAGCTCCATCTCTATCAAAATATTCACCTCTGAGCCTTAACATAACCTCATCCATCAATGCCATACCTGGACCAGTATCAAAACCTAAAATCGGCTTATCTAATTTAGAAGCAGGAATAAATGAAACATTTGCAATACCTCCTAAATTTAAACATATAATTCCAATATCCTCTTCTTGGAAAAGCCATTTATCAATTATTGGAATCAATGGAGCACCAGTACCTCCAACAGAAATATCTGCAGCACGAAAATTTGAAATTACAGGAACATCTAATTCTTGGGATATAAATGATGGTTCACCTATCTGAAAACTTGACTCACGATTGGAATGAAAAATTGTCTGTCCATGCATAGCAATAGCATCAACTATTGATATTTTATTTTTTTTTAAGAAATTTTTTGTTTCATTAGCCATAAACCTTCCTAAGTTAAAATGTGTCTGAGATATAAGCTCTGCGTTTCCTTTTTGACAATTTGACACTTTTTCTCTTAACTCTTCTGAATATGGAATTGAATCTGATGCAAGCAAGTTCACATCAACTGACATAGATGCAAACCCAATTTCAGCAACACATATGTCAAGACCATCCATTGATGTCCCGGACATCATACCAACCATAATTAGTTGTTCTTTATCTTTTAAGGAATGGAAAATCAATTAACTATCACTTCCCGTAAAAAACCATCATGCTTTGACAAAAGTTTTCTAGCTGCAACTATATTACACTGTTTTTTATGCATAACAATTGCTGTTTTCACTTCTTTCTCTGCACTTTCAAGAAGGTCTCTTGCCGACAAATAATCTAAATTAGTTATTTGAGTAATAATTCGAATACCTCTATCCAACAATTTATTATTTACAGCTTTTAGATCAACCATGAGATTATCGTAAATTTTTCCAAGCTTTATCATAGTTACAGTTGAAATCATATTCAAAATCATTTTGGTTGCAGTTCCAGACTTCATTCTTGTAGATCCAGCAAGAATCTCTTGTCCAACATCTACCGCAATAATAATATCTACTTTTGTTGGAATAGGATACTTATTACATGTCAACAATACAGTATAACAACCTTGTTCTCTTGCATAATTCAGACCTTTTATTACGTAAGGGGTCCTTCCGCTACTCGCTATTCCAATAACTAAATCCCCAGAAATTAATTCTGCCATATCTAGATCAATTATAGCATTTTCAGATTTATCCTCAGCACCTTCAACTGAATTTCTTAAAGCCTTGTCACCACCAGCTATTACCGCTTTAAAAAACTTAGGAGGGCAAGAAAAGGTTGGTGGACATTCTGAGGCATCTAATACTCCAAGTCGACCACTTGTTCCAGCGCCGATATATATTACATGATTACCTTTTCTTATAGAATTAATAGCTATATCAATGGTTTTTTCTATTTCGGGAAGAACTTTATAAACAGAAGAAGCAACAGTATTGTCTTCGCTATTTATAATTTTTAATATATTCGAAACCGATTTGGTATCTAGATCTTTTGATTTAATATTTTGTTGTTCCGTTGACAACTTTGACATATTAATTATTTTATCCATTCATCTAAATTCTTTCTAAATCAAAACTTAAATTAACAAAGTCTTTTATTATGATAAACGTATTATAAAACTTATATAAACTAATTATTCAAAGAATGAATTTATTTTTTAATAATGATTGAAGTTTCTCTTGCTATATTTGGTCTGACTCTATCAGCTTTCTTTTCAGGAACGGAAATCGCATTTCTTAGAGCTAACCCAATTCAATTATCAGTATGGAAAGAAGCAGGAAATAAAAATGTGCTTCAAACTGAACATTATTTAGCTGATCCTGAAAAATATCTGACTACAGTATTAGTTGGAACGAATCTTGCGAATGTTTTGACCTCTTCCTATGCAACTATAGCTTTAAAAAACCTTCAACTTTCAGAACTTTCAATAATTGTAATAGTTGGATCGATAATACTATTATTTGGTGAGGTTATACCAAAAAGCATAGCAAGAGAATGGCCAAGTTCAATTGCTATATCTTCAACAACAATTTTAAAAATATCAGAATTTATTTTATTCCCTCTTATTTGGGTCACACGTAGTTATTTATTTCTTTTTCCAAATGTCAAAAAAGAAAAAAAGACAAGTCTACTTAGTAGAGATGAACTAAAGATTCTATTTCATGAGGCTAAAAAGAGCGATAATTTTCAAACTGAAGAAAAAAAGGTAATATCTAAAATTTTTGAATTCGGATCTAGATCGGTTCAAACCGCTATGAAAGCTAGAGTGGACATAATTGGAATTGAAGAAAGTGCCTCTATCACTGATGCTATTAAACTAATGGCATCAACTGGTTTATCAAAACTTGTCCTATATAAAAATTCCATGGACAAAATATCAGGGGTTTTATTTCTCCATGATTTGATATCAATTAAAGGCACATTGAACAATGTAGCTCGTCGACCTCTTTTTATTAGCGAAACAATGACCTCAAATGAAGCCTTGCGAGAGTTAAGAAGATATCAATCAACAATAGCAATAGTTGTCGATCAGAATGGAAAATCTTCTGGACTTGTAACTGTAGAAGATTTGATTGAAGAATTATTTGGTGAGTTTGAAGATGTTTTTGATATTAAAATTAACCAAGCTTCTAAAATATCTAAGAATAGCTTAATCCTAGATGGCATGATGAAATTACATGACTTGAGATTAGAATACGGTGTTATTCTTCCAAAGGGAGATTATGAAACAATAGGTGGGTTAATTATAGATTATCTTGGAAAAATTCCTTCTCCAGGAGAAAAATTTGAAACTGCTGGCATTAAATTCAGGATTCTTAAATCAACACCGAGTCAAATAGAGAGAATTTATATCAAGACAGAAAATCCAATTGATTAGGGTTTTGCACCCAATTTATTTACTATAAAAATAACAGCAATTGCTCCAAAAATAATTAGTAGAAATACAGGAATAAATCCAACTAAAGCATAGCCTAAGAATAGGCTAATTATACCGGTTGTTACAGCATAAGGCAGTTGAGTTCTCACATGATCTATATGGTCTGAGCCAGAAGCAATAGATGAGAGTATAGTTGTATCTGAAAGAGGGGAACAATGATCTCCAAATACACATCCTGACAAAATACTTGCAAAAGTAGCTAGATAAACTGGATGTGAAAGTATAGCATTGGGATCTTCACCCCCAAGTAAATTAAATGCCAGAGGCACAGCTATAGGAACGAGTATTGGCATTGTTCCCCAAGACGATCCAGTACAGAAACTTACAATAGCTGCAGTAACAAAGGTTACTATGGGCAATAAATTGGGAGTGAGTATACCATTAGTTAAACTAATAATATAATCTGCAGTTTTCACCTCACTACAGATATCACCCATTGTCCAAGCTAGAACCAAAATCATACATGCCATTAGCATTGATTTAGCACCCTCAACCCAAGCTTCAATACTTTCTTTAAAGGTAAGAACATTCATAACGCTTGACAAAATAATAGTAAAGAATCCCCCAAGTAACGAACCCCAAATCAGAGCTTTATATGGATCTGAGGCACCAATGATGGCCCTAATAGAATGATTTTCTTTAGATAAATTATCTATTCCAGAAGTATATAATCCAATTAATGTTATTATAATTAGAAAACCTATTGGCAATATTGCATTAGACCAATGAGACGACTTTGCTAAAAGTTCTTTGGCTTTATTTTTTTCTTTTTTCGAAAGAGGTTCAACCCCTTTAGAAGATACTTTTCCTTTTTCTATAATTCTCTTCTCAGCTGCAAGCATATAACTATATTCCCGACCAGAAACAATTAGATAGGCCATAAAGAAAAGAGTAAAAATACAATAAAATGAATATGGAATTGAATTTATAAATGTTACATACGGATTTTGAGTTATACCAAAAGATTTATAAGGAGCTTCCAAAAGAGACATTTGAAAAACTGACCATGTGCTAATGATAGCAAGCGAGGCAACAGGCGCGGCCGTAGAATCGACAATGTAGGCAAGTTTTTCCCTCGAAACTTTTAATTTATCAGTAAATGGTCGCATCATATTTCCAACAAACAAGGTATTAGCATAATCATCAAAAAAAATAAATATACCCGTTAGCATTGTTGCTAATTGGCCATTCTTTTTCGTGCGAGCATATTTCGAAGCAGTTTTTACAAACCCTTTCATTCCTCCATTGGCACTAACAACACCTATAACTCCTCCAAAACCAATAGTAAATATTAATATCCTAGCTTGATCATTATTAATTATTGTATTTATAATTCGTGTATCAATAGTATATAATAACCCATCAATAGGATTATTACCCAAAACCAAAGTAGAGCCAATCCAAATACCAATGAATAAGGAAAAAATAATTTGGCGAGTAAATAGTGCCATAATAATTGCCAATAAAGGTGGCGCAATTGATTTAAGAGAAGGTTCAAATTCTAAAACCTCTAACGGAGGCAAAATAAAATCCCACACAACAAGGGAAGTGAGTAGAATGCTAATCAAAAGTATTCGAGGTTGTCTGTTCACGAAGGAATTAATATAATTGGTGGTTAAAAGTGAAAAAAGATATTTTTCTACTGAATTATTATTACTTGAATTAAGTTAACTATCTTATGAAGAAAATAGATATATATGTTGTTCAACAGTTTATTTATTTGCTTGGAACCTCATTGCTTGGTTTCATAGTTATTTTTCTTGTAGTTGATGCTGTTGAGAATATGGACAAATTTATTGATGCGGAAGTCCCAAAAAATATAATCCTATCTTATTATTTTCATTCTCTTCCATGGTTTATTAGTATTGGTCTTCCTATGTCAGTACTTGTTTCTACTATTTTTACTGTTGGATTTTTTTCAAAAAGGAATGAATTAACAGCAATGAAAGCTTCTGGGGTATCACTTTATAGAATTGCCATGCCAATGATCTTATGTTCAATATTAATAAGTGGTATTTCATTCTTTTTTGAAGATCAAATAGTCACTATTGGTAATCAAAAACGTCGCTCCATTGAGAAGGAATACTTTATAAAATCACGAAATAAAAGCTATTCAACAAAAAAGCAAGATATCTTTTTGAGGAAATCAGATGATTTTCATATTGCAATTGATCGCTATACTCCAAGGACGAAGAAGGCTGCTGGTGTCGTAATACATTTTATGAATGATGGAAAGTTAGTTAAAAGAATAGATGCAAGTACAATGGCCTGGTTAAAAAAAGAAAAAAAATGGAGATTTAATACCTTTGCAATTAGGGATTTTCATCAAGATGGATTCGAAACAGCTGTACATTTCTCTCGAAAAGACACAACCCTGTCAATTAACTTTAATCCTGACGATCTAAGCCGTCAAGCTATATCCCCTCAAGAAAAAAACTATCTTGAACTTAAATCATTTATTGCTGACCTAAATAATAATGGTGTTGATACTACTAGATGGGAAGTAAATTTATATGGTAAAATATCTTTTGCCTTTACCAATGTTATTGTCGTCCTCTTTGCATTTCCTCTTGTAGCATTTAAACCAAAAACAGGTTTAGCATTTGGGGCTGGAATGAGTGTATTTGTTATATTTGGTTACTATGCATTTATCCGTTTTGGCCAAACATTAGGATATAAAGGCATATTAGAACCATTATTATCGGCATGGATTGGTAATATTATATTTTGTTTAGGGGGAATTCTTTTACTTATAACAGCAAGAAAATAATGTTCTCAGAATTTAATTATCGGGTTTATTATTTTTCCTGCTTTTAAAACTTGTTAATGCAATACCAAACGAAACTGACAATCCTTTCATATCATGAATCCAAATCCCATTTCTAAATGAAAAACCAAAATCATAAATAATGGGTCCCGCATGGATACCGGCACCAAAACCTAATTCTTTGAGGTATTTTCCTGCATACATATATCCTATTCTCATTGGTATACTCTTAAATCGAGTAAATTGTAACCCAGTTGAAATTTTCCATTGTTGATGAACACCCAAACGATCTGAAAAACCCGCAACAAGATCACCAGCAATTAATAAATCTGGATCAAGCTGTTTGGAAAAACCCATTCGTAATAAACCAGGATAACGAATTTTAAACTTACGAGGGTTTCCATTATTTTCAATATCTTTAACAATTCTTTTCCTCTCAACAAAAAGTTTGCTCCATTCAGTCGTGCTAAGCTTATCTAGTGTTAGTGAATCAGCTTTTATCTCATGAACCATAGCATAACCTCTGGGCACTTCTTCCCCTCCCCATTTGAAATATCCAGTTGTATCTGATACCCCTAGAAGGTCAGTTAATGCAGAAGGTTGGTTCCATTCGATAGAACCAAAGGCATTAATTAAAGAAACTCCTAATCTCCAACCATTAATTTCTTTTGAAGAAAGACCAATATCCATTGCTGTACCATACCCGCCAACTCCATGACGCATGAAATATCGGGCATCTAAATAAAAAGCTGTAGTATCAGTTGTTAAAAAAGTATAGCTAGAGTCAGGATCCGTTCCCATATAATATAAACCTTGAAGAAATTTTAAGGATATTCCCCATGAAAAATTTTCACTAGGAACTGCAAATGAAAAAGCATGCTCAAGAAGACCCATTTGTTCTCTACTATACTCAAGATCAAGAGATTCATTTATAGTATTTCCATCTAAAACAAACTTGAAAATGCCAAAAGGCATTTTGATATCATTAATTGTTACAAGATCATTAGTTATAGCCATATTTCCAGAAGAAAAGTTCATGCCAGGCAGAGCTAAGTGCAAATCTTGTGATAATCTTAAACCATCTCGCACTTGATCATAAATTTCATATTTACCCTTTTGTGATTCAGATTCAAGATTTTTTCCACTCAAACCCATTGTGTTTTCTAAAGAAAAAAAATTGTTTACTATGCCAAGATTAAGAGTACCTATCTGCCACATAAAAGGTTTGTCATGTTGATAAGCTAGATTCGCGGGATTTACACCTACAGCATAAATTCCATCCGCTAAAGTGGTATAAGCCCCACCCAGAGAAACCATTACGGGATCTCTTTTTATTTGGCTAATACCAATAGATTGAAAAAAAATAATTAAAATAACTTTATTGATTACTTTCATTACCTTTTTCCATTTGCCACTCTTTTTTGTTTAATTTTCCAATTATTAAAAAGATTTGATCCGGAACTAATGGTATTAGTTGAGACCACTTTAAATGACGATAAACTTCTATCACATATACTACCGCTTTCATTACAAACTTTTAGCCATAACTTATCGGCTACTGCTGATGGTGTCCAGTTGAGAGAATCAACATTAGCAATAATACCACCGCTAATAATTGACCACAGATCTTCTGAAGAAATATCTGGATTATCATCCGTTGATGTTGAAACAAGAACATTTTCTGATTGCAAATTAGAACCCAAAGATCTCCATTTAATCTTAATTTCTTCTCCTAGAGATATAGTCTCACCTCCATTAGGATATGTAAGGATTAACTCATCAGCAGCCTTTTCAAGAAGACCATCACTCTGAAGTTGCAACACCATAAATCCTTTCATAGATAAAGAATCTTTCATAGAAAATTGTACGATATCAGGGACTTGATCAAGAGTACCACTAAAATGAATCCTTGGACGAACAAAATGTTTACCCAAATCAGTCAATAGATACATTTTTAAACTATCTAAGCCAGTCATAACAGTCGTATCTCCCGAAGTCATAACTGAATTTGGGAGTCTTTCTTTACTTGCATCAGTATAATATGCTTTTGGCCTAGGAAGGGTAATTGTAAACATTGTATCTACATAAGATAGTACAGTATCAGCTTTCCCTGGAACACCTCTAACAAGGTAAGCAGTACCATCTACACAACCCGAACTATCAAATATAACAGAAGATACATATATGGTTGAATCAAGCTTCATAATTGAATCACATTTTGACAAAATATATAATGAGTCTGAGATCGACCATTTAAGACTATCTCTGAGTGCATTCAATGTTTTTCTTGATCTATCCAAGGGAAAAATTTCTCTATTAGAGAAAAGGATAGAAAGGTTACCACCAATTGGTAAACCATTAATCACACGAGAAGTTAGATTAGCTTCTTTTACAAAGTTTCTAAGTTTTACCCTCGTATCATGTTTCCACTCATCAATAACTGTTGAATTATTTGGAATAAAAGTCATTGGTGCAATTCTGACTTGAAATGGTGCAATTAAGTTATAATTTCCCCAAATTGCTTTATTTACATCAATGCTCCCTCTACCATCTATCTTTGCTGTCGCTTTTACAATAAAATCTGCTGGATTAAGTGCAAGTAGATCGACAATAGTGTTTACACCTCGACCAGCTTGAATTACATAACTACTGTCAGCTATAGTATCCAAGGCACTATTATAAAGTTTTACACTAGTGCCAAAACTACTTAATTCCACTACTGTCTTAGCACTATCAGTTGTTGAAACTGGACGAGCAATCTTTGTATCAAGAAGGACTTGAAGTGAATCTCCTGTTGAAGAAATCCCTATTAAATTCAAGTTAAGACTAATTGGAAGTCGAATCTCATTATAAAGGGTAAATTTTAACAAAACTTCACCAAATGACATTCCTGTAAATCCCTGAGGGATATCTCCCATTTCCTGATTTTGTGAAGGGAAAGGGCAACCAAGATCAGCTTCTAAAGATGAAAACTGGAGAGGATTAAATTGAATTCCAGCCGAAAATTTCCAAATAGAGGTTTCTGATGATAGAGAGACATTAACCGTATCAGGAACAGTTGTTGCTTTTATATTGAGAGCCATTTCTTCCACAGCGGAATTAGGATCTATTGGATTATTGAATTGACCTCCTCCTATATCTGCTTCCTCATTATATGGAGATCCATTTTTTCTAAGAATTTGTGAAAATTTTACTGTATCTCCGTTGGATTTAATAAAATTTCGAAAATCAAGTCCAAAATCAATATCAAATGGGAAAGAATTAGATACATTTTTTAAAGCAATCATGTTAGACCCTGAAACATTTGGTTCGAATTGACCGCTATATACTCCTCTAACTTGACATTCCTCGGAAGGATTTTGATTAGTTGAAAATGAAAAAGGTGGAATCTCAGGTGCTAAAGAATATTCATTGATAATAACTCTAGCCAAATCAATGTCATTGATCTTCATAGTTACTGAAATAGACATCGAAACTTCAGAATTACCTGGTATGGTAACAGTATCTGTATCAGCCACTCTTGTAAGTGTAAAACCATACTTTAACCTTAATTCACTTCCTAGTAGCTTACCTACTAAAGATGAAGTTTTTGGAAAAGATTCACCTGATTGCAAATTAGTCGTATCATGAGATGCAACCGTATCGCTACCTGATAAGATCGTAGACCATGTCGAGGACAATGGGACGGGAATATCTGAATTAGTTGCATTCGACTCAAAATAATTATCATTCGATGCGCCACCAATTACAGCACCTAAAACTTTTTCTATAAAGGGAATTTGATCAAACATGCTACCGATATCGATTACATTAAAATTCGTGTCTACAGAACCTGCTAATGTTTCTACCTTGTTAGCAGCTGCATTCCAATCAGCTCCAATAATCTTTTGTTCATTAGATGATGGTATAAGAATTTTATTTGATGGATCTGATAAATTATTATATTGACCATTCAAGACATACTTACCAATAGGAATTGGAACTGAAACAGTTAGCGTAATTGGCGAAAAAGCACCTTCTAACGAAGGTGCTGGCACACTATCCGCTATTGTTTGATCAATATTAAGAGGAACCTTTAAAAAATCACCTGAGACAGAGTCTTTTGGAAGAGTTCCATCAAATTTTATTAAAAGAGAATCACCAGATGAATGTATTGTTGAATCATTAACAATACCTGCAATACCATACTCTCCATCTAAAAGAGGTATTGTAAGATTGATCTTCCACTTTGGAACTTGAAAATCGGCTGGATTCTGAAAATCACAACTCATATAGAGCGTGACAAAAATAAAAAGGACGATCGGTAAGGATCGTTTCATAAAATCTTAAGGAGAGACTAGGTTCCTTCCTCCCAAGACTCTAAATAATTTTTTTGTTTTTCAGTCAAATTGTCAATATGAATACCCATTGAACTAAGTTTTAAAGATGCAACTAGTTCATCTATTGATCGAGGAACCTTATGAACTTTTACTTCTAAATCATTTTTTGCTGTATACTCAGCCATGAGGGCCTGTACTGAAAAACTCATATCCATAACAGAAGCGGGGTGACCTTCAGCAGCAACAAGATTAATTAGCCTGCCCTCACCCAATAAATAAATTCTGTTACCATTATCTAAAATATATTCATCGACATATTCTCTTACACCGATATTAATTGAATTTGAAATAACCTCAAGGGATTCAATATCAATTTCAACATTGAAGTGTCCAGAGTTAGCTACAATGGCTCCATCTTTCATTTTTTGAAAATGACTCTTATCAAGGACTGTTGTGTTACCTGTAACAGTACAGAATATATCACCTGTAGAAGCTGCTTCTTTCATAGACATAACCTCGAAACCATCCATAGCTGCTTCTAGAGCACGAAGGGAGTCAATTTCTGTTACAATAACATGAGCACCCATACCTCTTGCACGACTTGCAAGACCTCTACCACACATTCCATAACCACCAACAACAAATGTCTTCCCAGCAAGCAAGATATCCGTTGCCCTAATTATACCATCGATTGTTGATTGACCTGTTCCATATCTATTATCAAAAAGATGTTTTGAATCGGCATCGTTCACAGCAACAACCGGTATTTTTAATGCACCATCATTTTTCATTGCTTCAAGACGAATCACACCAGTTGTAGTTTCTTCCATACTACATTTGACTTCTGAAAGCTGATCAATGTATTCACTATGTAAAGTACTAACTAAATCAGCACCATCATCAAAAGTTATTTGTGGGCGATGATCTAAAGCTTCTTTAATATGTTGGTAATAAGTTTCATTATCTTCACCATTGATTGAGAATGTTTTAATTCCAAAATCTGAAACAAGGGAGGCAGCAACATCATCTTGAGTTGAAAGCGGATTAGATGCACATAAGAGACTATCAGCTCCACCTTCAGAAAGTGTTCTCATTAGATTCCCAGTTTCAGCTGTAATATGGAGACAAGCTGATAATTTGATCCCCTCTAATGGTTTTTCTTCTCGAAACCTTTTTCGAATAGAAGCTAAAACGGGCATGCTCCTATCTGCCCATAATATTCTTTCTTTTCCTTCGGTTGCTAAATTTAAATCTTTAACATGATGATTTGGCATTTCTATCTAACCTTTTCCTTAGGCATGTTTTTTCAAATCTTCAACTTTATCTGTTTTTTCCCAAGTAAATCCCTTTTCTTCTCGACCAAAATGTCCATAAGCTGCGGTTTGTCTATAAATAGGTTGTTTTAAATTTAAAGATTCAATTATTTCTTTTGGCTTTACTGGAAAGTAATCTTTAACAATTTTTTCTAATTCTTGATCACTTATAGCACTTGTTCCAAAACTATCCACATATATTGATACAGGTTCAGCTTCACCAATAGAATAAGCTAATTGAACCTCACACTTTGAAGCCAGTTTTGCAGCAACAACATTTTTAGCAATATAGCGTGCCATATAAGATGCAGATCTATCAACTTTTGAAGGGTCTTTACCTGAAAAAGCTCCACCTCCATGTCGGCCATAACCACCATAAGTATCCACAATGATTTTTCTCCCAGTAAGACCCGTATCAGCTTCTGGACCACCTTTTTCAAAAACACCAGTTGCGTTAATAAAATAACCCGAATTTTCATTTAACCAATCAGAACATATTGGTTCAATAACTTGATTTTTTATTGAAGAGTGAATTTCGCTATTACTTATATCTGGATCATGTTGAATAGCAACAACTACTTTCTCTACAGCGAAAGGTTTTCCACCCTTATACCTTACGGACACTTGAGTTTTACCATCTGGACGTGACCAAGGTAAAGTTCCATCCTTTCTTACATCAGCTAATCGCTTTGCTAATCGATGGGCTAAAGTAATTGGCAATGGCATAAGAACCTCCGTTTCATCGCAGGCATAACCGAACATTAACCCCTGATCCCCTGCACCTTGCTCCTTTTCATTAGAAGAATCAACGCCTTGGGCAATATCCTTACTTTGTTCATGTATAGATGTAAGTACGGAACAGTCTTCAAAATCAAGACCATACTCTGGGTTTGTATAGCCTATATTTTCAAGGGTGTTCCTTACAACATTTTGAACATCACAATAATGATTTGTTGTGACCTCACCAGAAACAAGCACTAAACCTGTAGTAGTTAATGTTTCACAGGCTACTCTAGCATTAGGGTCTTTAGCTATTATTTCATCAAGAATTCCATCTGAAATTTGGTCACATACTTTATCAGGATGACCCTCAGTAACAGACTCAGATGTAAAAATCCTATCTTCCAATATTATTTCTCCCACATCTTAATTTCTAAACCTCGAATAAAACATGTGAAGTTACTCCACTTGCTAAAGCAAAATCAATATAATTGTCTAATTTATCATCATTACTTAATTATGTTTCTTGTTAACTACTGGCTACGAATTCTGGCTGTCCAGCTAGAAAAGGAAATATCAACAGTTAATACCATTTTAAGGTTTCAAAAGAGTGCATTAATAAATTTGTAATTATTTAATTCTTCTAGGAATTTATTGATTAATAAAATTATTAAGCATGAGGATGTGCCTCATCAAGAATTTTTTTCATTCCTTTTACATCTAAATGACTGTAAATCTGAGTAGTAGATAATTTTTCATGACCAAGCAAATCTTTGACAATCTCCATTTTAACACCCGAATTAATTAGATGAGTAGCAAAAGTATGCCTAAATAAATGAGGTGTTGGATTAATTGAATTAATTAGTATTGATAAATCTGAATTTCTTTTATTTTTCTTTTTTGAAATTTTTAATGCAACAAATTCAAAAAATATTTTGATTCTTTCTTGTACTTCTCTCGGTTTAATCCTATTACCTTTTTTAGTAATAAAAAGCGGTCTAGCCCCATATTCCTTTCCCTTATAATTTTTCGATAGATGAATTTCATGTTCTACAATATATAGTTTAAGGATGTTGGCTACCTCTTTACCAAAAAAAACTATTCTTTCTTTCCTACCTTTACCAAAAATAAGAATCTCATTATCAACAAAATTTATATCTCCTAAATTTATTTGAGTCAATTCAGTAAGACGTATTCCTGTACTATAGAATACTTCGAGTATTGTACGATCACGAAGTATTTCCCAATCTTCAGAATCTATTGGAGTAAGTAGAATTTTCATGATTGTTTCTTCAAGAACTTGTGGAGGATTAACTTTGTATTTTGGAGATTTAATTATTGTTGCTGGATTATTTTTAATTAATCCTTTTTTCAATAAAAATTGGAAAAAGGATTTAACAGTAGAAAGCTTCCTGCTTCTGGACCTTGCTGAAATTGCTTTAGGCTTTTTCAAAAGTTGATAGAGTTCATTAAATCTCCCTGTATGTGATAATAAAAATTTTGTTTTTTCACCAAATATGTCTTTTACATCAGTTATATCAATATCATTTTCAAATAAGTGAGTAGCAAATAATCCACGACAAAACTTTAAGGTAAAATCACTATTTCTCTCAACATTCAAAAAATAATCATTAATCCTACTTCTAAGGATATCCATTGAAAATCTAACTCCTTCCCTTGATACAAAAAGAGGATCATTTAAGTTATTTTTAGAAGAACGTTTTTTTCTATCATTAATAAATAACCTAATGGCCTTTTCAATTTTTGTAGGAAAGTGAAAAGTTTGTTTTTTCCCCTTTTTATCAGAAATAATTATTTTTTTTTGATTTAGTTTTAAATTGACTAAATCTAAATCCAATAATTGATTAGGAGTTATACCGGTAGAGTATAATAATAGTAAAATTATCTTATCTTGTTTTTTCTCCCAATCATCTTTTTTATAAAGAATCCAATTATCCTCTTTAGAAAAATCAATATTAAGTTCACCTTTAATAATTTGTTCTTTAGTATATACAAGAACTTTATGTATAAATAGTTTAATAGTTCCTATTTCAATTATTGATTCTTCAAATAAAGTTTTATTATCTAGATCTAAATATTTGATAAACTGATGAAACTGCAAAAGGTCTGTCCTATATGCATCAACAGTGTGACTAGAATAGTTCTTCTCTCTTTTTAAATAATCGAGAAACTCTTTCACATATTTTTCTAGATGATCAGACAATTTCTGGCTCTAAAGAATTGATAACGTTACCAATATCATTTGGCATAGGAGCTAGGGAAACCTGCCGTTTTCCTGTCACTGGATGATCGAATTCAAGAGTCATAGCATGTAGAGCCTGTCTAGAAAGAGATTGGGAAAGTTTTAAATATTTTTTCGCAATATGAGGAAGGAATTCTTTTGTTTTATTTTCTCCACCACCATAATTGTCATCAGAAAAAATAGGATGTCCTATAGATGAAAGATGGACTCTTAATTGGTGAGTACGACCGGTTCTTGGCGATAATTCAACCAATGCGATATGTTCAAATTGTTCTATTAAACGATATGATGTTTCTGATGAACGTCCTTTTTTCCCAATGCTAAACAATGTTCGATCTTTCGAATGACGAATTATTGGGTAATCAATTATTCCTTTTGGTTTCATTAGAATTCCCCAAACAAGAGCTATATAAGTTTTTTTAACAGTTCTTAAAGAAAATTGTTTCGACAAATTTGAATGACTTGAATCATTTTTTGCTATTACCATTATTCCAGAAGTATCCTTATCTAAACGATGAACAATACCTGGACGGGATGAATTAGAAAAAGAAACATTAGTAAAATGATAAATAAGACCATTTACTAGGGTTCCATTTGGATTTCCAGCTCCAGGATGTACAACCAACCCAGCAGGCTTATTTAATAAAATAATATCTTTGTCCTCATATAGTATATCTAAAGGAATTAATTGAGGTTCTAATTCAATAGGTTCTATATCTGGAATACTAATTTCAATAATTTCCCCTCCCTCAAGGATAAAGCTTGGCTTAACTTGCCTACCATCTACAAGAATATCCTTGGATAAAATCAAATATTTTATTTTTGACCTAGATAAAATTTCAATCTCATCAGCTAAATATTTATCTATACGAATTTTTGATAGTTCAACACATAAGCTAAGGGTTTTCATTGATCGTCTGATCTTTATCTTGTTGAAAATAAGAGGCATAAATGAAAAAAACCATTCCTACTGTAACGCATGAATCCGCAATGTTAAACACAGGATAAGAATATTGTCCAAAGGAAAAATGAAAAAAGTCAACTACTCTTCCAAACATATAGCGATCAAGAAGATTTCCTAGAGCACCACCTAGGATAAGGGATAAACCTAATTGGTTAATAAAAGTAGTATCCTTTGATTTCCATAAGTACCATGCAACAAAAACAGTAGCTATAGACGCAAGTATTGTAAAAATAATAGGACCTCCATGGAAATTTATTCCGAATGCAATTCCAGGATTCTCAACATAAGTTAATTTAAAAAAATTCCCGAGTATTGGAATTGAATCATAAAGATCCATAGTACTTCGTACGATTGCTTTAGTAAGCTGATCAAGGAATACAGACAAAACAGTATAAAAAATTGGATTCAAATAATAATTAATTTTTTTTGCTTTTGCAGTTTACGCACTGGGTAGTATTAGGAACTTCTTTTAACCTTTCATGAGGGATTAATTCTTCACAACCCTTACAAATCCCAAAAGTACCGTCTTTAATTCTATCTAATGCTTCATCTAGATGTCTTATAAAATTGCTTCCACGAGTATACCACAAAAATGATTTTTCCCTTTCATGTGAATCTGTACCAACATCTGCCATATGGTAAGCATAATTTGAATCTGTAGCAGTACTATCAATGTTTCCACTATCATTGATAGAATTTTCTTTAATGGCATCAGAATCATCTATTGCCTTATTGCGCATATTTAAAACGATTTTCTCGTATTCAGCAAGTTGCTTTTTTGTTAATTTCTTTTTTGCTGTCATTCTATCTCCATTAATTAAACTTTAACACGTGAAATTCCAAATACAATTCTTTTTTTCCCAACTGAAATTTTCTTGGTCAGTTCCCCACTAATTTCACTGAAATCCAACTCTACAGCTAGAACTTCAGATCTAAAATAATCTTCATATTTACTAATTATAGCAGACATATCTTTATCAGCTTGACAAAAAACTTTAATCCTATCTTCAACATTAAAGTCAGCTTCTTTCCTCATATTTTGTAAAGAACGAATAATTTCTCTTATGTAACCTTCATGAATTAAATCTTCAGTAAGTTCAGTAGTCACACTAACAATTAAATCGCCTTGTGATACTGAGGATCTACCTTTAACTGATTCTTGATTTACAATAAAATCTTCTTTCACTAATTCATAGTTTTTCCCATTACAAGAAAGAGTTATTGAATTAGAGGATTTAATTTTTTTTGCAAATTCTTCATAAGAATAATTTTGTATTATTGAAGCCATATACTTTACTTGATCAGAAAATTTTTCGCCTAAAGTAGAATAATTTGGTTTTAATTCCCTCCTAAGCAAATCACTATATGATGAAACTCTTTCAATCTCCTTAACATTTAATTCATCCAAAATTTGATCTTTATTCAAAAGGATTGCTTCAGCTACAGCTGAATATTCAGTAAAAAAGAGAAGTTTTTTTAACGGCTGTCGAATCTTCAAAGATGCTTTATTCCTAGCATGTCTTCCCATTTCAACAGTCTTGACTACAGTATCCATTTCTTTAATCAATTTTTCATCAATATTATTAGCAACTACCTTAGGAAAACTATTTAAATGAATACTCTCAGGTTCGTTAGGCTCAAGACCACGAACAAGGTTTTGATAAATGTCCTCAGTTGCAAATGGGATAACTGGTGAAAGGATTAATATAAGTTTTTTTAGAACATTGTAAAGTGTGAAATATGCGGCATTTTTATCTTCATCATTTTCACTTTTCCAATATCTTCTACGATTACGTCTAACATACCAATTTGATAGATCATCTAAAAATCTATCTATATTTTTCATGAAACGATCTACTCTAAAATTGTCGTAAGATTCTGTTGCTAAAACAACAAGTTTATCCATTTTTGCAATAATCCAACGATCAAGCTGAGTAAAATGATCTTTTTTTACATTAATTAATGGGTCAAATTCATCAAGTCGAGCATATGTAACAAAAAAGGAATAAACGTTCCAAATAGTAATTAATCTCTTACGGATTTCTTTAGCTTTTTCATATCCAAATAAAAGATTTTGCTCAGGATTTTGGGCTGAATACATCCATCTCATAACATCAACACCCATTTTGTCTGCAGCTTCATTAAATTCAATAGAATTACCCCAACTTTTATGCATTTCGCGACCATCTTCAGCCATTAGAGTCGCATAACCAAAATTAGTTTTAAATGAAGGACTTTTATCAATAATCGTCCCCATCACAAGCATACTATAAAACCAATTTCGAAACTGTCCGGGAAAACTCTCACTAATCCAATCTGCAGGGTACCATTTCTCCCAGTAACTAGGATCTTGTCTATATCTAAGGGTACTGAAAGTTACTATTCCAGCATCTAACCAAGGATTCCCAACATCGGGAACCCTAGTCATTACCTTACCACATTTTTCACAGCTAATTTTAATACTATCGATCCAAGGTCGATGAGGAGTCCTTCCATCAAAAAATTCGTGACCTGATACAGATCGTTTTTTTAATTCCTTGTCATCGCCGATTACGGTCCAATTTTCGCAAGATTCGCATTCCCAAATAGGCAAGGCCAGACCCCAATAACGTTTTTTTGAAATCATCCAATCATGCATATTATTAAGCCAATCAAGTTCTCTCTCAAGTCCAAAGCTTGGTATCCAATTTATTTGACGAGTAATATCCATCAAACGTGGACGGAGTTCCTCCATACTGATATACCATTCGTCAACTAACCTAAAAACAAGCTCAGTCTTACATCTCCAACATGTCGGATATCTATGAGTATAATTTTCAATACTGAAAAGAATCTCCTTATCCTTAAGATTTTGGAAAATAGGTTTTGTAACTTCTGAAACTGATAGTCCAGTTAACCAATCAAATCCATTAATAAATTTTCCTTCCTCATCAAGAGGTGCAATAACTGGAAGATTAAATTCCTTTCCTAAATTAAAATCTTCTGATCCTGCACCAGGTGCAATATGAACGATACCAGTACCTTCATCTTCACTTACATCATCCCAAGGAATTACTCTGTGAGATTCTATAGAACTAACATTAATATTTTTTATTATTCCATCAAATTCTGTCCATCCACCAGATTTCTTCTGAGCTATTAATTCATCAAAAGGACCAGTATACTCCCAATCAATCATTTCAGAACCTTTAAATTCTTCCTCAATCGTAAATTTAGATTTAATAACTTTCGTTCGATTTTTGGATAGGATAAGAAACTCATCTGTATCCGTTAAGCGAATTTTTACATATTTTAGATTAGGACCTACAGCAGCTACAACATTACTTGTGAGAGTCCAAGGTGTTGTGGTCCATATTAGTAATGATTCATCTCTGCGATTCTTCACAGGAAATTTAACATAAACGCTTCTATGGGTAATTTCCTCGTAACCGTCAGTTACTATTTCATGTTGGCTTATTCCAGTTGAACAACGAGGACACCACGGCATAGTGTCAGCCCCTCTATATAACCAACCATTTTTATAACAATTCTTTATCGCTCTCCATATCATATAATTATTTTCATTAGAAAAAGTAAAATAACTTCCTCCAATTTCAGGCATACCAAGACGTCCAACTATTCCTTCAACTGAATCAGTAATAGGAGCATTTTTACCTTGAATAGTGATTCTTTTTTGAGGATTTTTTGCAATTAGATCTTCTAATTTTTTTAACTGATCAAGGTTATTCCAATCCATCCAATATCCAAGACGAATTGACTGTTGAGTTTGAATGCGAGAATAACGTAAAACTCTTTCCTTACATTTATTTACAAATGTATCTATTCCATATTCTTCAATATCTTTTTTACTTTTAAAGCCCATTTCTTTTTCAACTTCTACTTCTACCCATAAACCTTGGCAGTCAAAACCATTTTGAAAACGCAAATCATAACCTCGCATAGATTTATATCGAAGGAAAAGATCCTTATAAGTTCGCCCCCAAGCATGATGAACTCCCATGGGATTATTAGCAGTGATTGGACCATCAATAAAAGACCATTTTTTGTTTCCTTTATTCAAAAGAGTCCTTTTTTTGAAAATATCAGCATCTTTCCAGAACTTTAATATTTCATGTTCTAACTGCACAAAATCAACTCTAGGATTAACTTTATTTAACATGGCCAACTTTATTAGATAAAATTTGTAAAGTCATGCTAAACATTAAATTCAGGCAAAAAAACAACTCTAACAGAAAGAAAACAGGAAGATTCCTTTTTTCATAATTATAACTACCTAGACCAACTAAATAAGGGGAGCTTAAATAATGAAAATTAACTTGTAACATTAGAAAATAAATAATTCTGAAGGTAAAAAATGGTTTTCTCGCTCATTTTACACTAAATGACTACTTTTCATTTTGAAAACTTAACTTTATAACCATCTAAATCAAAATAATTCAATCTAATTTTGTGTATACAATTGAAATAAAACAATTCTAATTAGCTCATTGAAATGATAAAGAGAATTGAAAAGAATTAAACTAAATTATTTTTCCAATGGCAAAAAGATAGAGCTTCCTCTCCGTTTGATAAGCAAAAGAATAGAATCTTTAACATCTAACTTTGAAATAACATTCCTAAACTCACGAGCCGAATTAATATCATTATCTCCTATACGCTTTATTATATCACCAGGTTGGATTCCAGAGCGGGAAGCAACACTTGATGCCTCAACTTCAACTACAACAACACCAACCTCATCTTTATTTAACCTGAATTGACGTAACATTGCTGTATCGAGATCTTCTACGCGCATTCCTAAAGAATATGAAGGTGGTGGTTTTGAAGCAAAAATTACATCCTCTTCTGGCAATTCGACAAGATCCACTCTTAATGTTCTTTTTCTCCCATTTCTGATAATTCCAACTGGCTCTTTTGTTTCAGGCTGGGAAGAAGAAACTAGATTTTTTAAATGGGATGAATCTCGAACTTTAGTTCCAGAAAATTCTATAATTACATCTTCAACCTTGAATCCTGCTTTTTCTGCAGGACTATCATCAACAACTTCAGTAACCACAGCACCACTTCTATCTGGAAGATCAAGGGCTTTAGCTATTCCATCATTAACATCTTGAATAAAAACACCCAGCCAAGCTCTAATAACTCGTCCTTCAGATATAAGATCATTCATTATATTCTTGGCTAGATTAGATGGAATAGCAAATCCTACACCTGCATTACTACGCATATATCCACCAGTAGCAATAGCTGTATTTATTCCAACAAGTTCTCCATCTAGATTCACTAGAGCACCGCCACTATTACCTGGGTTAATAGCGGCATCGGTTTGAATAAAATCTTGGTAATCGACACCTCCTATAACGCTACTTCGACCTTTTGCACTTACGATACCTGCCGTTACTGTATGGCTAAGGTTTGCAGAAAATGGGCTGCCAATTGCTAAGACCCATTCACCCACATCAAGATTATCAGAATCTCCTAAGCCAACAGAAGATAAATTGTCAGCTTCAATTTTGAGAACTGCAATATCGCTTTTTGGGTCTGATCCTATAATCTCCGCTTCAAATTCTCGCTCATCAATTAAAATAATTGAAATTTCATCTGCATCCTGAATAACGTGATTATTTGTAATAATAAATCCATTAAAAGCATCAACAATTACTCCAGAACCAAGAGCCTGACTTCGTCTTTCACGTTCAGGTGCGTAATAACGAAAATATTCATCACCAAAAAATTCTTCGAAAGGATTTCTAAATTGTTCTTTTTGAACTCTTTCACTTGTTATAGTTACTACTGCAGGATTGACATTTTTAGCAACTTCAGAAAAAGTTTGACTAAAAAATTTAGCAGATTGTGAATGAAGATTAACACTCAGAAATAGAAAAATTAATAACTTTATTTTCCTCATCATTTATCATTATACCTTTCAATAGTATTATTTATTTAAATTGCTAAAATAAAAAAAGTTTCATTGATTTACTTTATATAGATAATTTTTTTTTCTAAAATTCTCGAACCTATTGATGAAAAAATTCTCGCTTTAATAATATAAATACCTGAAGTAATATATTTGGGTTGAACCTTAAAGTTATAATATCCTTTATCAATTGTTTCATCTAAAATCGTATCAACATTGCGGCCTAACAAATCAAATAAAGAAATATTTACGAAACTATTTGTTGAAAGATTAAATGAAAGGTTTAAATAACTATTAAATGGATTTGGAGAAACCATAAGATTGTCAATTTTTTTGTTTTCTTTATTTAAATTTGCTACTGTCAATGGCATTTGAACTTTGATAATTTCCAATCCACCATTTAATGAACCTAATATCATTTCAATTGTTCCATTTTTTTTTAAATCGACTAAAGATGGAACAATATTTGAACCAGCATAAGGCATATTATCAAATTCTTTAAGATCCCAAATTCCCTCATTCTTAAAAGCTAGAAATAGCTTTCCCCCTTCTGTTCCAATTACTATTTCTTTTCTTCCGTCCCTATTAATATCAAATATTGTCGGCGCTGTTTTTCGACCAATTTTTTCTCCTTTAAATAGATCATCAGATACTAGATTAAATTCAGGAGAGTTAAAACTTCCTACATTTTCCCAATAAAAAATATTTCCTTCCCTACTTCCCACTAATAAATCAATATCTCCATCTTGATCTAGATCATCTAGAGCCGGATGAGAAAGGCCACCTACATCTACTCCTAAAAATTCACCTTTATACTCAAAAATAGGAGATGAAGGACTTCCGTAATTCGTATACTTATATAATTTCCCATTCCAATCACCAATGATTGCATCTAAATCTCCATCTTGATCTAGATCGGCAAAAGCCGGTGTTAGATTATTACCTGTTAATTCAGGAAAAAAAGTGGAATCCTCCAATACAAGTATAGTTGAATCAGATCCGCCAGAATTCCTAAAAAAGAATACGGTTCCTCTTAATCCCGCTAATCTTTCATTAAATTCATTTCCAATAAATAAATCTGCATCACCATCTGCATCTATATCAGCAAAGGCTGGTGCACTATATGACCCCAAGTCAAGCCCTCTTAAAAACCTATTAGTTTTATATTGGAATTTTGATGATTTTGCATTTCCAACATTCTCAAAATAAAGGAAGTTATTTGTCAATTCAGTTCCAAAAATACCTGATTGAACAGTAACGAATAATTCACTATCCCCATCTTGATCTAGATCAGCAAATCTCGCAACATTAAAACCTGTAGTTTGAATTGGATCAATCAAAGGATATTGAAAAGTCATAAGTGTGTCACGAATGTCAGGATTTTCTGCAGTTCCAATATTTTCAAGAAAAAATAAGCTGGGTTGAAAAATATCTCCCCAGAAAAGATCCTTGTCACCATCAGAATCAACATCAAAAAATTCTATTGCATTAGCACCGTGCCTATTACCTCTGGCTGGAGTCCATACAATCATAATATTCTCAAATGTATTTGTTTCAAAGCGAAATAATGGAAGATTATCCCTAAGTCCAAGATTTTTGTATTGGGTAACTGTTCCAGCTATAGTGCCAAAAAATAAATCCTCTAATCCATCATTATCTAAATCTGAAAAAGTAGGAAATACTAATGAATTAATTGTCAATGGTTTGCCTTGAAAATCGAGAAGTTTATCCGTTCTGAAATTGAGTTTTCCATTAATATTTTCGTAAACAAAAAGAGGGAATGCACCCCCATCAGAGGGATAAATGCTAGCATGTATAAGATCTTGATCCCCATCAGAATCATAGTCTACAAATCTATACCATAATCCAATTATTAGATCGTTGAAAGTTCTAGTCCTAAGTACAAATAATTCAGGATTAGCAATATCTTGTTCATAGTATTTGATATTGAAATCCGAGTCAGATATAAAAAGGTCTAACAAATTATCATTATCCCAATAAATAAACTGAACCAAGGGACGATTAAAACCCCTAGAGAATGGGTTAGAGAGTGTATCATTATTAATTATAATTGAAGTATTGTTTCTAGGAAGAATCACTTCTTGTCCTGATAAAATTTGAAAAAAAAGGAGAATGATGATTTTGACAATTAATTTCAATTTAAGCTTCTAACTGGGATCTCGACACTTAATGAATCGCCATTAAAAATTTTTAGATTTTTTTCCTCACTATTTAAACCAAATTCTCGAATAAAAAATGGGGGCAATGGTCTAAACCTTAATCGAACCTTGATAAAAATATTCTCAATATTTTCAGGGACATCAAATTCAAAGTCTGCTGTAATTGAACTCTGCACAGGAATAGTAGTATCAGTCTTCTTTACCATACGTTCTACTGAAACATGTCTCAGTCCTGAATCTCCAATAACATCATATAGAACCGTGCGAAAAATGGTGAGGTCAGGATCTTCTTTTCCCTCAGGATCAATATAAAAATCATAGAGATCACCATTAGGATCCAAATGACCACTCTTATAAATAGTATCTGAATCAGACAAAATATTAATCTCTAACCAAATTTGTCTCGAAAAGGTAGTCCCAGTCGGTAAGTTATGACCTGATTTATTGGTTACAATTACACCTAAATTGAACTTTTGGCCTGGTAAAAGATAGTCAGGGAATATTGTAGAAAAGTTTATTTCAGCTGCTGATTTTAACAAAGAATTTATAGATGCTAATTGAGCTTCTTTCTCTGGGAAAGGTGTCAATGCATGGTCCAAACCTATAAAATTATGTCTATGCAGATTTTTTCTATAAGGTGCATTTGGGAAGAGTTTTTTATCTACTGCATACCCTGAGTAGTTTTCCATATGGCATGATTGACATTCAACGCCCATTGCTTCAAATGAAGTTTGAGACCATTCCTTGAAAGTCATTTCAGCTTCTTTTCCTGAAATTGTCAAATTATGACATCCTCTACAGTATTCTGATTTATCATAATCTGGATGAAATTCAGATTCATGAAAATTATTTGGCAATGGATCTTTTATAGAACCATATTGAATCTCACCTGGATTTAAAAAGAATTGTATTCCTTCATTCATTTCATCAGAAAAATCAACATTTGTTGAAGGTGACAGATGAGTAGTGGAATGGCAAAATGAACAGCTAACCCCTTCTCTAGCCTGCTGAGAAAGACCCTCTTTTTGAGATATATCAAATTCGGAAGGGTTATCAATTTCTCTTGTAAGAAATCCAATTGGGCTATGACACATAATACAAAACTGTCCAAGCTCTTTACCTTTCGATTTAAAATGTGCTTGCTCTTTGCTATGCTGTTTAAACCAAACTGGATCCGTGAAGGCATATGCATGCATTGAACCTGTCCATTCTTTATAATGAGTAGGGTGGCAAGATTGGCATTCAGTGGCTGGTTCAAAATCAGATACAGTAAATGATTGTTGAATTGGGAAATCCCTAGAATCAAATTTGACTAAATCTTGATTGTGTTCGCATCCAAATACTAATAAAATACATGAGTAAAATAAAATAGAATTCCAACTCACAATATTCTTCTAATTTTTTTCGTAAATAGCAATACCAGTAGGCATTGACATCTGTGTATCGAAATTAATGATATCCAAAATTTTCATAGATTTTGTATCAACAACTAATACGCGATTTCCTCCTGCAGCACTAACAATAAGTTCACTTTCATCAGGTATAAGTGCACAACCATGAGGCATTTGTAATAAACTATCAGAAACCTCCTCAATACTTTCAGTTTCAAGATTTATCTTACTAACACTCTGTCCCCCTCGATTAGTTGTAAATAAACTTTTATTGTCATTGCTCAGAGCAATATGCCAAGGCTGTTTTTTAAGAAAAAATTTTGTAATTATTTCACCACTAGATGTATCAAAGATTCGCACCTCATTACTTCCAGAACAAGTAATGAAAAGTTTAGAATCTTTTTTGTTCAATTCTAATTCTAACGCGTTATAAATCATATCGTTAATATTATAACTATCAGGTACATCTAATCCGATCTTGAAATTTCTTGGTTGATAACCCTCTTCTCTTAAGCGAGAAATTTCAATTTCAAAAAAATGGGATGCCTCATTGCTAGCCACCCATAGTTTCTTACCATCTGAACTCAATGCTATGCCATGAGGCGAACTTGCACCTACATCAATTTTACCAATAGCCTTCATATTAGAAGCATCAATTATATCTATAATTGATGCATTCGATCCAACCATGCCCATAGAAGGCATAGGCATAAAACGAGAAATGTATAGTATTTGGTTTGGTTCATCTAAAGCCATAAGAGCTGGCATATTCCCTATACGAACTGAATCAATAAATTCATCTCTTTCTAAATCAAATTTCAATATATAACCAGATGAAATAAGGGTTACGTACCAATAACCATTTGATTTATCAATAACTACATAATGAGGTCTATCTCCTGTATCAATAAAATCAACATCTATTGTTTTAATTACCTTTCTTGCTCTAACATCGATCACTGCAACTTTATCAACACCTTGTAATGTAATATAAGCTTTAACTAGTGAATTATTATTGTTGGGAATAATACAGCCAAAAATCAGGAGAGTAATAATTATAGAAAATCTATACTTTATAATTTTTCTTATCTGCATTTGTTGATAAAACTGCTTTATTTTGACAAATCACTCAATACAAAATAAAACATGTAAGAAATTGACAAATAGTTAAAAAATAATTATATCAAATCTTTTATATCTTGTTCAAAAACTGTAGAAGGTCGATACCCCACATACCTACGGTAAAGATTTAAATCTCTATCAATAATAAAAGTTGTTGGGATACCAGTAACATTACCATAAGTACTAACAATTTTACTATCTCCATATAAAATAGGATAGTTTATTCCATATTGATCAGCAAATTGTGGAACTACAGTAGGACCATCATAATCAAGAGATATACCTAATACTACCACGTCTCCGTTATATTTTTTATATAAATCTATCAAGTCAGGAATTTCAAACTTACATGGGCCACACCAAGTAGCCCAAAAATTAATAATTATAATGTTTCCCTTATAGTCAGATAAAGAAACTTTATTGCCTTCAGTATCGGTCAAAGTGAAATCTGGGGCTTTTAATTTAGATGATTTTTCATTACTTGAATTAGATGAAGTTTGTAAAGTTTTGATAGATTTAGCTGATGAGTTTTCTTCAAAAAAAATAATGCCAGCAATTAAGACACTTATCAAAACAAGGGCAAAAGTAATTATTTTTTTAATATTCATTTGTTCTATCGATGATATTTTTTAGACTACTAAGTTTAAGAATTAATAATAAAATTGTTTCAAACGAAAATTATTTATTGACTGTTGATAATTCCAATCCAAGTTCTTCAGCAATTCCTATTTCAACATCCATGAAAATGTTAGGCCTAGGGTTATCTCCATCTGGTCTACTATAGTAAGGATTACGCTTTCGAGGAGTATATGCGTCACCAATTTTTTCTACTATATCCATACCATCAATAACTTCACCAAAAATCGTGTATTTTCCATCTAGAGTTGGGAGACTATCTAAACAGATAAAGAATTGACTTCCTGCGGAATCATTTTCTTTAGCACGAGCCATTGATAGCGTTCCTTTTTTATGTTTCATATCATTAAACTCTGCTGGAATTGTCCATGTGTCAGGTATATCTTTTTCTCCTATACCAAAATATTTTCCTGCTCTTCCACCCTGCCCATCATTAAAACTGTCTCCATCTTTTGAATTCGGATCCCCACCTTGTATGACAAAATCTTTTATAACCCTGTGAAAAGAAGTTCCATTATATAAACCTTCTCTTGCTAATATTTTAAAACTTTCAACATGCTTTGGGGCAATCTCAGGAAAAAAACGAAGAAAAATCTTACCTTTCTCAGTAATAATTACAGCATATTCCTCCGGATTTTCATTGCATGAAATCACCAACATAAAATATGTAAATAAAATAGAAGTAAATATTAATTTTCTTTTTATCATTTTCCTGTTCTACCCCTTGATGTTAATGGTTCATTCTTTTTACATAAAGGACAGTTTTCAGGTTTCCATGTGATAGCCGGAAATCTCATTAGAGATTTAGTATTTGGACCAAAATCAATTCCATTTTCTGTACGATCTGCAATACAAACTACCGAAGCAACCTCAGCATGATAATATTTTACAATTTCAAGTAATTCCTCTACTGATCCTCCAGTAGTAATTATATCTTCTACAATAAGAACTTTTTCTCCTTGGTTAAGCTTGAAACCACGACGTAATTTTAATTCTCCATCTACTCTTTCAGCAAAAACATTCCTCGTTTTTAAGGCCTTTGCTGCTCCATAGCTAATTAAAATACCACCAATAGCAGCACCAAAAACAACATCTATTTCTATTCTTTTTATTAATTTAGCAATTTCCTCTCCAATTTTATCTACCATCTCAGGATTTTCAAGGAGTCGGAATTTTTCAAGGTAAATATTGCTATGACGTCCAGAGGTGAGTATAAAATGCCCTTTTAATATGGCACCATATTCTTCCATTATTGATCTTAATTCCATAACTTAAATTCCCGCAGAATTATTTAGAACTAAATTTATCTTTGATTTATAATCCATAGCCGCTAGAGAAGGATCCGATGCATAGAGGATACCTCTGGAAACATTTATCAATGCAATGCCATCAGTATTGCCAGCGGATACACTTCCTTCAAGATCCCCTCCCTGTGCTCCAATTCCTGGAATCAAAAAAGGAAGGTCACCAGCTTCAAGACGAATATCAGCTATTTGATCGGTTTTGGTTGCTCCTACGACCAATCCACAGTTATTATTTTCATTAAGGTCTTTAATCATTGAAATTACTTTTTTATATATGGCTATTCCAGAACCTTTTGAAAGTTGAATATCTCTAGAGCCTGGATTTGAAGTTAAACACAAAACAAAAGCTCCTCTATCAGACCGATCTAAAAATGGTTCAATTGAATCTTGACCCATATATGGAGATAAAGTAACAGCATCGAATCCAAAATGATCGAACATTGAAGATGCATATTTTTGACCAGTATTGCCAATATCACCTCGCTTACCATCCCCTATTACTAAACGGCGACCATTAATAACCTCCAATGTTTCCTCAAGCCATGAGAATCCTTTAGATCCATAATATTCATAAAAAGCTAGATTTATTTTAAACGCACAAACATGATCAATTGTTGATTCAATTATTGACCGAGTAAATGTTTTTAATTCAACCAAAGATGGTATTGAATCACCCAAAATACGATTTGCATCAATATCAAGACCTACACAGAGTCTAGAATTGAAGTTTGAGATCGCTTCCTTTAATATATCATTGAATAATTTCAATGTATTAACTTACACCAATGTTACAACGCTAAGCAACGAGAGTTCTAAATGCATAAAAATTTTCATTTCAAAAAAGTCCTATCTTTTAAATAATTAAAATTGAATTATTTTTCAAAAAAACCATCTAAACAACTTTCATTAAAAATAAATAAACAAACCAATTCAAGAATTATAGCCTCTTCATCTCTAAATTTTCAAATTGAAATAATAGAGCATATTGGAGAAAAAGATATTGCGCAACTTATTATGATTTCACATCATCTAGTTGAGGAGTTTACAGAAGATGCTAGATTAACAGAAACAAGTATCAAAAAATATTTTAATTATCCTCATACCCTACCGTTTGTTGCAAGAAAGAATAAAGTTATTATAGGCTATATAATCGGAGTTCCACTTGAATATTTTATAAATGACCCTTCTTTTCAATGTGATAGTAATTTAGGGGGGGAAAATACGCTATATACATATGCTTTTGTTGTCCTTAAAAAATATAAAGGTAATGGATATGCTAAAGCACTCAAAAGAGTCTATATAAATTGGGCAAAAAAAAAACAATTTAAATTTGTAACTGGACATGTTCGTGAAGGAATATCAGAAAGATTTAGTGGATCTGTAGAAGTTTTGCAGCGATTTAATAATTGGCATGGTACTAACCAAAAATTTGAATATTATAGACGACCTCTTTTATCAAAAAATAGGCTAGAAAAACACCTTCAAAACCCACCTTTTGTTGAAAAAGATTAAACTTAACACTCTAGAATTCTCTTTTAAGAAAAAGCTTGACACCCAAAAGAATTAATAGTTAAAGTTAGACTAGTTATTACATGGAAGAATGTTAGAAGTGAATAGAAGAATAAAAATAGTTTCATTATGTGGAATTACTAAAGTGATTAGCCAATCACTGATCGGTTCCTCTATTCTCAACCTTCTTCTGGTGATTATTCTTATTGGGCTTC
>CEUY01009143.1_pt1 | contig 74524 bp, 103 predicted proteins | sample 361481 | NCBI WGS metagenome assembly CEUY01 (sample SAMEA2622737, study PRJEB7988) | marine metagenome | isolation source: saline water (ENVO:00002010), including | reverse complement strand
GAACCCTCGCCTTCAGCAACTCGTTGTAAGGCGGGGAGTCGTCAGGACCCTGAGTTAGATGAATATATTCATGTTAATTAATAAATATTGAGCATAATATTTGTTTGAATTTTTCTAAAATAATTAGTGACAAAAAGCCAATAAGTTGATATAATTCTTTACATTGATTAACCGACTACAAAGGTATTTATTATGCGTTAGATTATTAAACCACCATAATTCTCAGTTAAATCTTAATCAAAATTTTTTATTATCATTTAACTTAAAAGAGAGAATTATTATGTTTGAAGAACTAAATCACAAAGAAAAAGAAGTAACCCTTAAAGAGATCGCAAAAGTCATTTCTAGCCTGAGATTTCGTGTCAGAAATGGTGAAGATAGATTGCGAGAACTTCGTCGTAAGCGTGTTGACGTTGAATATGTAAACAAACAGAATGAAACAATTGTTAGCTATGCTCAATCTGTTTTACCATTAATGAAAGTATTTAAAATGGAAAAAGATCGACTTGTTTACCCTGACGGACACCGTTTAAGACTAGGAAAGGCTAGATTTGAATATCGAAGCAAGATTGAGAATCCTGATGCTGAATACAATGGAATTAGATTTGCTTTTTCAAGTGACACTAATTTGATTGAATATGCGTTTGAAGTTCTACCTTTATCTAACTTTGAAGGTAAGGTTAAAGAAGAAGCTCGAAAAGCTTATAACTTTTACCCTGAAAGAGATATTCAAAATCGAACCGATAAGTGGAAACTTCTTGATTATTTAAGAACTAAAGAACTTAGTGAAATTGAAGCGACTTCTGTTTATGGCATTAAGCCTGTTATTAAAGACTTTCGATTAGAGGAAGATATTAATACATTAAACAGAGAACTTTCTTACACTAAACAGTTGATAGGTGAGTTATCCAATACTTATTCAGCAATGGCTAGTCAAAATGATCTCTTTGACCTTGTTATGGAAGTGTTTAACAACTCTGAATTAACTGAAAAGGAAAAAGAAATTAAATTGAGTAGGTACCGTGGTCGTAAGAAACATTATTCAGATTATCCTGAAATATAAACGATAAAGCCGCTATGCGGCTTTTTCTTTACCAATTGTTTTTTGTTTGTTATAATCAAATGTACAAAAAATTAACAATATTAATTTGGAGGAAAAATGACAATCGCAGAACTATTAAACAGTTGTTCCGTTGGTGATCGACTTACAGACAATGACGGCAACTTTTGGACAGTAAAAGAAACATATGAAGAGAAAGATGGCACTGTTACCATTTCTGTTCCTGATAATGAAAATACAAAAAAATATGAACTTTGGAGTATTGGTTTAGAAAAAGATGTTGTTATGCCAAACCTTCGAAAAGTTAAAAAAGAAAAAGAATCATAATTTCTATATCGTGATACTCACCGCCCTAAAGGACAGTGCTTCTTACTTCAAAGAACTTTGTATTCCGACCTGTAAATTTTAATACTGATATTTATTTAAAAAGCCCACTTTAAGATTATATAGTTACAAATGTGTATATTCCTAGTGATTGAATGAATTAAGCCCGTATGCACGGGCTTAATTTATTCAGGTATATAAGTTTTTCATATTTCAATTACAATCTTTTTTAATTATTGTCTTTTAACCTTACAACCTGTTTCAACTAGATAATCAAGAACATTTTTACCTACTTCAAAACCAATAAACATATCTACAATTTGTTCTTCAACCAAGTTATTTTTATCTTCGTCAAAAGAACTCATAATTGTTTTTTTTGCTTTAAGCATTTTTGACTCAAATGCTTTCTTAGATCCTTCTTGGTTTTCTTTAAATGTTTCTTTTAGTGAATCAAATTTTTCTCTTATTAAGTCATTTGCAGCAAATTGAAATTCTTCTCTCAATTCTTTGTTTTCTTCGATAGAAAACCAAGTATGGATTCCATCTTTATTTACTGGTGAAGCTTTCATTTCATATTCTGCTACTTCTACTCGCTTCGGACGTAAAATAATATGTGAGAAATCACCTGCGAAGCCGTGATTAAATTGACCATGCAATGACTCATGAGCTTCAATTAATCTTGCTTTTGCTACTTCTGATAGTTCTACAACAAATACTGTTGTTTGTGCAGGATAACTTTCACCGTCTACTGTTACTCGCAATAGAGCTTCATTGTAGTTAGATTGAGATTCTTTTTCTTCATTTGTTAATTTTGATTCAATGATTCTTTTTTCAATGTGGTAAAATGCGTTAATGTAACCACCATTGCTATAAGCACTATTTATTTTTAAGATCAAAAAACCGTCTTCGTCATTTTCTTTTAAATCTGAAAAGAACTTTTTTTGTTCTTCTTCCATTTTCAGACGTTCTTCTGAACTTAATGATTCAATTTCTTCCTTCCCTTCTTCTTGCATCTTTTTGAATACTTTCAATACGTCTTCTGTCTTAATTTGTTCGCCTTCAAAATAAAAACTTGCTTTTAAAGAAATACCAACTTCATTACCATTTTCCAAAATTTCAAATACGCAACGGTCTACATCAAAAAAATGACAAATTTCGAATTTGATATTTTCAGAGCCTAAAATCTCAACTTTATCGCCTTCAAAAATCATTATTCCGTCAGAATCTTTTACATTAATTGGTCGCATTTTAATTTCTCTTATTAATTTCAACAAGGATATTATAGCATAGTCAAAAACAAAAAAGAACCTCATAAGAGGTTCTTTCATTAGATATTTTGCATCAACGCTTTCTTTTGAATTCTATCTAATTTAACCATTTTTTTCAAAAAACGATAAACTGATTCAACGTTATCATTGGTTTTATCTTTCCACAAAATACCTACTTCATTTCTTGGAACCTGTGTTTTTTCAGATAAGTAATCAAAAAAGCTATTCATTTTCTTTTTAAACTTTTCTTTTTCAATTTTTCTTTCTTTTTCTACTTTATCTGACCATATCAAGTTAGAATCATTCATAAATACGAGAAGACCAGAATAATTTATTTTTGGTTTATTTTCTTCTGTATAATTTTCTGATTCAAACAATGAATCATAAGGTTTTTCAAAAAACAAGTCATCTGGATGATTCATATAAGGACTAACTACTTCATCTAACTCTGACTTGAATGATGCTAAGGAATCAGATTTTAATACTTTTTTTTCAAAAACGACATCGTTTGTTTTTTCGTCAATAATAAAAAAATCATAAACGTCAAACTCATCTGAACTAATTGAGATTTTCTTTTCTTTGATTTTTATTACATCAAAAACATTCATTTCATAGCCCCCTTTAATCCGTTACCATATGTTCTTTCATGGCTTTGTTTTTTTTATCCATGTAAGAATACAAACTTAAAGATAAAAATCTTAATTCTTGAAAATTATCGTCATTATGAAATAACTCATAGTAAGAATCCTCATTCTTAATCATTTTTCGTAAATCTTCTTCTAAAACGCATTCAAAAACTTCTCTGCTAATTTTATGATACTCACACATTCTTTCAACAACATTTTCAAAGAATTCTTTACAAGTCGCATTTACCTTTTGCTTTGATTCTTCAATCATTTTGTTTTTTAAATATTCATTTTCAAATTTAGCGATTGCAACATAACAATCATCTAATAACATTCCTATAGTCTCATTATTCGGAAAAATTCTATATAATGGTATAGTTTTATGAGCTGTTAATGCGCTCACAATAGGTGAACGAGAATGATAGTTTGACATTACATCGTATTTTGGATTTACTTTTTTTGATTTATTTATTTCATGCTCACATTTTAAATTAGACATAATGAAATTGAGTTTTTTATTGCTCAAATCAACTTGTTTTTCAATTAATTCAATTATAATATCCTGAACTTCTTCACTTAATTTTTCATAAGAATATTCCGTTGTGGTCATTATTTTTGTTTGAACTTTTTCCAGTTTTTTGTCTAAAAGAGTAATCTTATAAAAATTAGGGGATTTCCACACAGGAAGATTTTGAGCGTCTGCTTTTATTGACTGAATTAAAATAAAATCAGGATCATCACGTAGAGTCATATCCGAACCTAAGCCACAACTTAATAACAATTTTCTTTTGTTATACATAAATTTACCTATTTAACTAATTGAGATTGAAACGATAGAGATTGCAAACATAAAACCTGCAAAGAAAGAAGCAGTAGCTATAAGAGGGATTAGATTCTTAGTTTTTGAAATAATAGGACTGCCATCAGGATATTTTACTTCTTTACCATTAATGTGAACAGATTTCTTGGTCATATTAATAACGTGATAATCCGTTGTTATCGTAGCCTTACCATTACATGATACCGTTGAAACATTCATAATATTACCTTTTAATTTTTCATTTGATTTTTTTAATTATAGTCTCTGTTACATAAAAAGAAAAGTCTTGAAACAAAAAAAACTAGGCAAAATGCCTAGTTTTCAATTTTACCTTATTTTACATTAAAATAAATTATTGTCGGTATTTAAGGAATGTTTCTTGGCAATCTTTGTACCAAACGTCATTATCATAATTTTCTATCTTAGTTGAATCGTTTTCAAAAGAACAACCATTTTTTTCTGCAAATTCGTCAAAGATTGACTGAATACCTTCAATATACTTTTCACATTCTTCTGGCGTTTTCACACTACCGTCTTCGAAAAGACCAAAAACTTGTGTTACTTTTCCATCTACAACTCGAATTCGTAATTCCATTTGAGCAAGACCCATTCGGAAACCAATGGCTGTTTTAAGAAAAGAAGGATCAGAGATAACAATTGGGTATGGAATAATACAACGTTTTTCATAATCTTCGTAAGTTTCACCGTCAATACTTAGTGGCAGTCTAATTGTTTGTAACATATGTTTTCCTTTTTTTATTTCCGACCATTTTAAACCTTTTTTGTATTTAATATCAATCATTTTTTTAATATTTTATTTTGTTGCTTTGTCTTGTTAGTTCTTGTATAATAATGCTATCAAACAAAAAAGTGAGAAAAGGACATGAAAAAACTTCAATCAATCTTATTTCAACCTGACACTAATATTTTCCAAGGTGTAATGACAATTGATACATTTGGTTTAGCTCAACTTGCTTCTATCTTTGCACGAGCTTACATTGAGACTGTTGAAGAAGAGGCAGAACTTGTTGATTTAGAAGAGTCTTGGGTTCAAGAACTTGCTGCAGCTACCACTTTTGAATACCGTGATTTAATAAATTTCTACAATCTTGGAGAAAATACAGTTAAAATGCAATTTGAACATGAAGGTCACGTTCTTGAAGTGGAAGAAGACGTTCCAGAACATATGATTGAAGAGTTTGGCAAAATTGCACAACAACGACCAGAAGCTTTTCCACTAAAACACCTTATTCGATTCCTAACTGTCTTTAATTTCACTCATTTTATCGATCAAAAATCTGATGACGTTGAAATTGACTTTGATACAATTACCGAATTTCATATTCGTGATTATGTTAAACAAGAAGAAATCGTTATTGCTACTGCGGAACTATAACCATGATTGAAGCCAACTCAAAAACTGTTCTTGATATTCTTGTTGATGATTATAAGGTTGACAATGAAGGAGGAAATTTAGAATTGGTGTTAATTCAAGACAATGATTCAAAATTGTTTTTTGCTATACCTAGCGAACAACTTGAAGGTATGGATATATATTCTCCATATACAAAACAAAGAGTCATTCTTGAAGGAGAGAACCCAGAATCCTCAGAAAAAGAATGTTGGCTCAATGCCGTCAATAATGGCACAACAGAGCTTGGCTTTAAAGAATGGAAGTTGAATTGTAAAGGTTGATTATTCAACCTTTATTTTGTATAATACAACCAACAAAATTAAACTTAAAAGGTTTTTATGAAAATTACAATTTATAACATTGAAGAGTGCCTAAATAACTTCAGCGATCTGATAAATGAATATCGCCCTGATAAAATTACTGGCACTGAACTAGAAGAACTTTATGCTGAAACTCTTGGCTATGATTCTTTTGCAGAACTCGATCTTGTTATTTTTCAAAACTCTAACAAACTTGATATTATCAAAGAAGAAGACTTTGAAAAAGAACTGAACAAAAACAATGAACGTATTATTTGGGGATTAGAGTCTCAAACAGCTTCTTTATCAGAAGTAAATAATCAAACTTTTGATTTTTTCAAAATCGCTGTTGATAATGATATTCTTGAAACCTTTGAAATGAGAGAATTAACAGAAGAACATGTCAAGTATGTAACGGAAAAAAGTTTGTTACTTAAAGCTTTTCCTCCTTCTCCAAGTCGTCATAATCCAAATCATTTGGAAGTTGAAGCTTCTTCACAGTTCTTGCAGCCTTTAATTCAACGATTAAATGAAAACAATACTGAATTATCAGAAGATACAATCAAAAAAATAATTGATTTGTTCCCAGAAGGTTATTTAGATACTTTTTCTGTTTTAAGCGATAAGTATAAAACTCAATCTGTTTGTAAGTATGCTATTGATCATTCGCATCATAATCTATTACAATGTCCTGATTATAAAAATAATCAAGAACTGCAGATTTATGCGTTGAGAAAGAATGGTGACATAATTACGCATATTGAACAAAATGAAGAAAATACAAGAATCGCATTTGAAAGTAATATTCACTCTTTTAAACATTTTGATTCTGAATTTCAAACTCTAGAACGCTCAAAAGAGTATCTTAACACTCTTGGGTATGAATACTTAGCCAAGCTTAAAATACAATCAGAAGAGATTATTGAATTTGCTCTTGAATTAGACCAAAGAGCTGCTGCTTATGTCAGTAATCATTTTGTTAAAAAAATGGATTTGAGAAAGCGTTATTATATTCATGGAAAACACGCATATAAAATTGATAAATACGAAAATTAAAACAGGAAAAATAATGAAATTACCAACTATTAGTGAAATGTATAAAGCTATTCCAGAAGATCATGAAATTGCGCAAACTTTAAAACCATTAATGGATTCTAAGTCTATTTTTGTTGCTTACTTTACCACCGATGAAGATTACTCAATTGCCAATTATGAAGAATTAAAGAAAACTGCTCCTTATCTTATTGTAAAAGACGTTTTAAACAGCACTTATATTGTTGCTGCGCCTATTAACAGTGATGAGCCTTATAAAGAATCTGCTGATTATTTAAGAGCATGTAAAGAAGATTTTGATATTCAAGGTCGTCAATTTGTTCAAGACAATATGCATAATTTCTTTATTGACGCTATTGAAGAAATGGAAAATGAAGGCTATTGCGAAGTTGGAGGGAATCAATTAATTGAAGGATCTCTTGAAACAACCAAGACATTTGCAATTCCACTTCTCTTTTCTTAATTAAAAACAACATTAAAAAGCTCCTTTATAGGAGCTTTTTTTATTGTTGATAGTTTTTGCCTATTGAAATCATAACTCTAAACGATTTTACTTATTTAGTATTTTTGAGAAAATGATAATAGGAACTATTAACAACAGGGGGTTTTTATGAAAAAAACAATAAGTTTTGCTATCGTTCATTTCTCTGTGGCTTTCTCTGTCACTTATTTGTTAACAGGAGATATTTTAATTGGTAGCTTGGTTGCACTTGTTGAACCTTGCGTCAACACTATTGCATTTCATTTTCACGAACTATTTTGGAATAAGAAAGAGAATAAGAAAAATAAAAAAAGTGGCTCGAAAGCCACCTTATTATTTAATTAAAGATAAGTGTTGTAGAAACGTTCACTTAGAACAGGAACTTCTCTAAAATTAAGTCCTGACTTTTCTAACGCTTTCTTCAAATCAGCGTCAATTGTTCTTAGTTTTGCGCCAAATTCTTCAAAAGTGTAATACTTTTGCTCTTTAAACTCATAGATTTTATAATCAGCGACATCATGAATTTTTAATGTTTTCATTAAATTAAAAACATTTGATTCACCTTTTTCATTTCTATCTTGTATACCTCTTGCCTTCATGTAATCTTCTGTTTCTTTAATTGGTAGAATTACTGGTTCACTTTTACTATGTTTCTTCTGGATATCTTCTTTGTTTGCTTCAAACCAATCTACAATCACATTGAAATAATCGACAATATCTAAACGCTCATAAAATTCTACTTCCAAAAAACCACCTAATGGTGAAAATGCTTTGGTCGCTTTAATATTATGTGCAAGCAATTCTTTATCGTTATAGAAATCATTGTTTGATTTAATGTAATTGACAATCATTGCTGACTCTAATGCTTCAACTGTCAATGAATCCACTTCTTTTATTTCTGTTTGAACAAACTCTTCTGTTAGTAGATTATAATAACCTGTAATGACATGAGTTGTTTCTTCTAGAGCTTTTTCTTTAACTTCATGTTCCATTTTCCATTTAACATTATAATGCCTAACTTTGCTTTCTGCTTCTTCTTGATTCATTGGTGCTACTTTACTTTGCATTACCCAATCAAAATCAAGAACTTCACATTCTTTTGTTGTCTCATTTTCTTTTGCAAAAAATGTAAAGATCGGTTGCCCACCCGTCAGTCGATCTGTCGTTAAATCTTTATGACCTTTGTGGATTAAAAATCTTTCTTTATCAAAAATGAGTTCCATAACATTACCTTATCTTGTTAGTTTATGGCTTTATTATAGCAATTTTGTTCTTTGAAAACAACCGATTTATTTTTATCTTTTATGTTGTTTTTTGTATTATTTGTTGCTATAATTTTTTTAATCTTAATAAACAACAAGGCTTTTTATTATGACATTTTATGGTCTACGGCTAAAACTTCAAAAAGAATTTTTTCAAAAGAAACATTTTTATTTTGACCCAAGAAGAAATTTTTTTCTTACCACATTTGTTTCCTTTAACGCTTCGAGTTTAATTCTTGCTTCAATAAACCTTTTGGCATTGATCATCGTTAGTTCATATTTTTTAACAAGCATGAATAACAATAACCTTTTTGTTCTATTATTCTGTTTCAATGGATTTCTTTTTACTAAGAATCTTAAAGAATCGTATGACAATATGAACTCAAAAGAAAAAAGCGTTGAAAGCTTTTTAAAATTATTTAAAACCTTCATTAAGAATATGAGAAAAAACATCGCTGGTTCTTCATTTAATCAAGTTCTTTATGGAAATAAACAAATTGAAGAATTCCGAAATGAGATTCAAGAAGCGGATATTACTGAAGAAGAAAAATCCTTTTTAATTAATAAAATGGATATGTTTTGCGAAGAAATAAACAAAGAGTGTGAAGAATTTCAATCACAATTCATTAGTAATTTCTATGATGATAAAGAAGTCGTAAAAGAAATTTCAAAACATTATGAATATGATTTTTCAGATCGTTTCGCTGCAAAATAAATATTTCTTATATATTTGAAAATACTTTATTTAAACAATTAAACAATAAAAATTGTTTTAACTTCGACGAAAACTATAATTTTTGAGAAATGTATGATAAAATGGAAATGCTTCTCTTATCCAAAGGATATATTAGCATTTAATAACAAGTTCAATTAATTATTGGATATAGACAAATTAAACATAGACTATTGGAAACCGCTTAATGAAAGATATTAGACAAGATAAAAGAGAATCAAGTCTTTTTGATTTGCTTCAAAAATATAAAAACAACCGATTAAAATTTCCAGATTCTATCATTCGTAATAATGAATGGGGGTTTGATCAAAAATCTGCTTATGTAGAATCTATGCTTGTTGGTTTACATTTACCTACAATCTATCTTTTGGAAAATAGTGACGGCACTCGTTATTGCTTTGACGGCTTTAATCGAATCCGAACGAAGTTTGATTTCTATGACGGCAAATTTGCATTGCAGAATCTTAAGTTTTTACCTGAATATAATGGATTATTGTTTGATAAATTGCCAGGGGTTAAACAATCACGATTTGAAGATTTAAAATTCAAAGTTGTTACTATTCAACCACCTTTCGATCTCGATTCTGTTTATGAATTACTTCAACGAGTTCATGGTGGTAGATATGTAGACAAAGAAACTTTCCTTCTTGCAATTGAGAAAATAAAAGCCTTTTAGTTAAGGCTTTTTTTTGTTATAATTAATCCAATTCGAAAAGATGATAAACTATGATTCCTACTTTAACAAAAGAAGATTTAATTGAGTGTATTCCAACATTAGATCTGGAAAACCCAGAAGATACAGAAGCATTATTTAATCGCTTTGATTTTAATAAAAATACACCTGCTATTGTTTTTGATCGTGATAGCTCTACTGAACATGCTGAATTTGAAAACGAAAATGACCAATTTTTCTTTGATAATTTTTTAGGTGAGTTTTTCATTGAAAATGATGCAGACGCTATTATTGTTATTAACTCTCTTGATGATATTCGAGGTTTATGATGGACAGATTCACTAAAACAGAAGGTGGAGTAACAAGTGTAGATATTGTTGCTCTTGAAAAAGAAATGGCTAAAAACCCTACTCGTGTTATTGAAGAAATGAAAGCTAAATCACGAGAAGAGTTCAATAAAAAATTTCCAGAAGCTAAACCATTAGGTAAATAATAATGTTAGACGATAAATTAATTAAAATCCCTGTTGAAACTGGAAGAGTTAAATCAATCAAAGACGTTACCAGTATGGGATTAAGAACAGGCGATCATTGTGGTGTTCTATTATTTGAAGAAAAAGAGCATTTGGTTTTCTTTGAATTAGCTTTTTGCGGCAAAAACTATTACATCGCTCATGTCTATAAAGACAAAGAAAGAGTATTTAGAACAGAAAGCGACAAAATTAGCGAAACAAAGAAAGCAATTAAAGAATTTTTATCGAAGGTATAAAATGAAGCTAGACGAAAACTATTACGATTTTAAAGCAGAAAGCAAAAACCAAATTATTGCTGCCATTTATCAACTTGAATCTCATAACATTGATACTCGACAAATTGAAATTGAAGATTGGGAAAATCTGACACTGCGATTGTCTTTGGGATATGATTTATCGCAACATAATCCCACTTTATTAAAAGCTTATGTCATGCCTGTTTATAAAGGTGAAAAAAGTTATGAAGCCCTTGAATTAGATAAAGGTTATATTGAAAATTGTATTAGCTTCCAGCGATTCTCAGACCTTATTTCAATGACTCGAATATTAAATTAATATCAAATAAAGCCTACTTCCAAGTAGGCTTTTTTTTGAGTATTTTCTACTATGTGTTTTGATATTTACATTAATAAGATAATATTCGAACAAAAATAATGAAAAAATTATGTCTGTAATTTTTTAAAGAAACCTTCCATTTTATAGATTTCAATATTCTCCCTAAGCTTTCTGAACCATATTTCGACTTCACGTTCAGAGAGCCAACCTTTTGTTTCTAAATAATTGTAAAGTTGAATTAATCCCTTTAAGTTAACAGAATCGTCAACTACATGCCATTCTTTGAAATGAATGGCGCAATCTTCTATTTCGTCTACGTACAAGACAAAATGGTCTTCGTCTCTTTTTGGTCTCTTAGAAGCCCTTTCTTTCCTTAAATTATTTAATTCCTCAAGAACATATTCATAACTTTTAGGTTCTATTCTTACTCCATTAGAATCTACATAATCAATATATTTAAAATAATCATATATTTTCTTATAAGCTACTGATTCAGGAAAGAAGTATTTGCCTACTGTTCCATATGGGAATTCGTCTTTTTTTAGATCAAACTTTTCTACGCCATTTTTTGTCTCTACTTCAATTTTAAAATTGTTTTCCTTATGCTCTTCATAATCTGGAAAAGCAATTTTCCCGAATGTAGCGATTGGACTATATCCGTTAATGTAGAACAATTTCTTATCATCTTTGTCAATAAATACATATCCGTATTCAAGAGGGACTTTATCTCTATATTCGCTTTCTTCATTATAATATTTTTTGAAATTTTTATGTTCTATATTTAGCACTACTTCTTTAAGATCTTTTCTTTCAAATAAATCTTTTATATTTCCCAACTTAGAACAAACTTCGCTGGTTGTCGTTACTATTGTTGTTGTTTCTTGATTTTCTCTTAATGATAATTTTATGTAGCCACCCATTTACACTCCAAAATTTAGCTCTATTTCTTCCCACATATCTTTATTTAATTTTAAATAAGGTTCTCTATCTTTATCATATTTTTTTAAATCTTCCAACCTATATTTGTTTAAATAATTAATTATTTTTTCAAGTTCATCTCTACCATGCTTTTTAAATAAAATAGACCATTTTTCATCTCTTAAACAAATATCTTGGAATGTAATTGATAAATCTTTTTCAAGAATATAATCCTGAAATAAATCCGATAACTCTAATTCATCTAATATTCCTATTAATTCTTTTTTAATTTTTTTATTTGTGTTTTTTGCATCATTTTTTAATATTACGCCTAAATATGAGTTTTCTATGTCTGTTTTTATTTTCTTCAAAAATAATTCTTTATTTTCTTTTAATTCTTTTTTAAATATTTCTTTTATCTTTTTTCCTAAAATAATATTCCCTAACATCAATTGTCTATTAAAAATATAATCTGGAACTGTTCTAAGCATCCTTTCGAACAATTGATCTGTTTTTACTGTCATTAATGTTGATTGATTACCTTCATTTAATTTGTATTGATATTTTAAAACTTCAAATTGTTTTATTTCTTTCTCAGTTAGCGTTGGTATTAAATATTCAAGGCATAGCACTTTGTCACTTATTATATCAATTATTTTTCCTGTATCTTCAATACTTGAAGACAACAAACATTCACCTTTATATTTTGGTATCAACATTGTTGATTTTTTCGTATTGTATCTATATAGCGTTAATAATTCTGGAATATTTAACAAGAACGTTTTATCTTTATCTTTAACCGTATTTAATAAAGACAAAAACATTCTTGCTTTTTCTTCATTGCTTTTTTTGCTTTTTTCAATATTTTCTAAAAGGAAATATAACAACACATAAGAAGATTCAATAGACTCAGCATTTTGTTTTAAACAATTCGTTATTATTTCAATTATTTTACCACCTTCATTTGTTTCTATTGATGATCTTATAAGGAATAATAAATCTTCTATTCTTTGCAGTTCATATTCAAATGATTCTTTTTTAAACACCTCGAATTCCCTTAGTGCAACAGGAATATAATTCTCAATAAATCTAAGAAAAAGCTCTCGTTCTTCTCTTTCTTCTGACTTTAAACCTTTTTTTACCACATTAGAAAATGATAATAATATAGAATTTTTTCTCACATTTCTTTTTTGTCCTAATTTCAAAAAAAAGTCTACGAATATTTTTTCGTCCCAAAAACCTTTTTGGTAATTTTCAAAAGAAAATAAAACTTTCGTCTTTATCTCTTCTCTAGATATAAATTCCGAACTACCAAATAAAAAATTAATTCCTAATATCTGATTCATTATTTAGCGAACCTCATTTCAATATTGTCATAATCGTCTTGGCTTAAATCAATATAAATGTCTTCCAAATCACCGTCAAAAAAAGCTTTCACTTTTTCTTTGCAATCATTGTTAAAATATTCAAGGATTTCATTCATTCTTACACCTGTTCTCTCCAAGAAACTCAATAATTGAAAGTTTTCCGTATCAATATCAGAAAAAGTTAATTCACTACCAACAAAGTTTTGAAAATTAAAAGAACGATCAATATCAAACTCTTCTAGTAATAAATAATTTCTTCTTACTACTTTTGAATTTAAACTTGGATCTACATAAATAAGTGAAGCTCCTTTTAAATCAAAAATTAATTTACCTTTTATGTATCTTGGATTTTTTTCAATCTCAAAATCAAGAGCTTTTTTCATCATTTCATTAAGTTTTATTTTTGAATATCCAATTTTTGAAATATAACGATTATCCATTTTTTCACTAAATAGATTTTTAAATAAAATATATTTATCTACCTTATAAAAGTCTTTTTTAAAGTCTAATTCGTTTTCTTTTAAAAACTCTTTGTAAACGTTTATTGCCTCTGTTTCATTTGAATTTTCCAGCTTGTATTCTAATGTCAGAAAGACATCAATAATTGTCTCTATCGCTGATTGCATTTTATATTTATCTGGAAATAAATGTTCTATATTTTTACAGTCAGTATATTCTGTCTCTTTTTGATAAATCTTATACATATACAAATCTTTAATATTTGCAAAAACTTCTCTATATTCCTTGCTCAGTGAATATTTAAGAAATGATACAAATTTACAGGCTTGTTCTTTTTTATCTACAATTTCGTTTATTTTAAATAAAAATGCTTTTAGTGTTTCTACGTCAAGAAAGAAATGTTTGTTTGTTGATAAATGATCATCGATCATTTCATAAAAATCATTTTTTCTATTTTCATTTTTGTCATTAATAAATTTAGATAGTATTTCTTGATATGAAAACAAAAAGTATTGATGATAATCCTTGTCTTCTTTTCTATCTAGATACAAATCTTTTGCTGTATATTTTAGAAATTTTGAAAGAAAAGATAAAAATCGTTCATTATTTTCATTATTAAGGGAAACAAAAAAAGTATAAAGAAATTTATTACCTAAATTACCATTTACATTTGATATTTTTCTATGGACAACAATCGTATCTTCAAAGTTAAAACGAATTGGCTTACTACAATGTGTTTGTGCAGCCGATAATGCCAAAGATTCCATTTCTTCTTTTTTCATTTTGGATACTGTTTTCTTAATGTAAGTTTCATTCTTACGAGAATCTTTTTTTAAAATAGATAAAAATCTCTCATTGCTTTGCATGATTGTTTAGACCTTCTTTTGTTTTTCGTTTACAGTGTTTAATGTTTTTTTCATTTAAAGAAAATAGAACTATAAAAAATACATTTAAGCAGACCATAAAAGCAAAGAAACCTGCTGGGATTTTCGAATACTTTTCTACAAAAAAGTAACTGGCAGAATGTAACCCCAAAGTTACTACTCCAAATAAGAAAAGATATCTATAAACTTTTAACAATTGTAAATTAGTCATTTAATAGCCCTACTTTGATTTTTCCACATTATACCAAAAAAAACCTAATTATTAAATGCTTTTTTTGCTTTTTTATTGATTTTTAATAATGGTTTTTGTATAATAAGGTTAAATTGAAAAAGGTATCATTATGACTGTTGAAGAACACATCGAACGACTAACATTTAACTCTAAAATGCTTCGAGTATTGCCACAGAACTTAGAGCTTTTATTGAAAATGAAAGAAGAAACAATTGAAAGTATCGAGTTCTTAAAAAAAGAACAAATCTCATTTCGTGGTAAGACACCCGATCAAGACTTCCTTGATTGTCTCAACACACAAATTCCTGTTGCAGCAGAATATGAAATCCTTAATTTAATTCATCGTCATACAGGAATCTATAAAATCGTTTCAGAAAAAGAACATAATCATTCCATTGGATATTTGCATTTTATGGAAGGGATTTTTGCCGCCTACTTTGCAGATAAACACATACTAAAAGAAAAAATGGGTGAGCTTTTTGTCGAAATAGATTCCCTTCGGGAGTTTGAAAAAATTGCAGAAGCCAAGATTGCCGATATTGAGAAAACTATAAATAGTATTTCTTAGTTTATTTTAAAAACAACACTTAAAAGCCACTTTCCTAGTGGCTTTTTTCTCATTCTTGTGGTATTATTTTGCCATAAATCAGATTAATAAGACGAACCAACATGAACGAAACACTCCGAATTAAAAATGCTTTTCCACAAAAAAGATACCATGATTTCTTTATTGAATGTTTTAACTGTGGGGCAAATATTGAAACTATTGAACACTTATCTTCTTTGTTTAAGGATAGAAAATCATTTCTTAGAAACAATGGTATTGATTTAGAGGATATTATTAAAAATAAGCCTTCTTTTTCATAGTTCGAAATTCTAAATGATAAAGTTAACAAGCTTTTAATCGAGCAAAAAACAAAAAAGATTTTAAACTCTTTAATTTCTAAAAAATATCGTGATTTAGTTGAAGAAAGAACATTTGAACTCTTAACTGAAATTGTTTCAAAAGGTTTCACAAAAGACGACATTCAAGAACGTGTTGTTTGTAATATTGCTGCTTTCAATAAACGTTCAGAACTCTATCAAGCTCTGAAGAAAGAGTTCTTGATTGATTGGAGTGCAGAATATTTTCTTTTTAAAATCAACGAACAATATCTTGACGCTTCTGTTGTTTTAAATGAAGGCAATAAATTGGTTATCCAAGTCAATACCTTTTACACAATGAAAACCCTTGGTTCTTCTTTTTGGTGTGTTTCTCGTGATAAAGACTACTACAATCATTACACCAAAAATCACAATACCCTAAGCATTATTTTCGATTTTAATCGTGAAGAATCAGACCCACTTTCAAAAATTGCAATTATTACTTCAATGAAAGGTAAAGTTGTTGATGCTTATGACAAGAAAGACAAGAAAATTGACATAGAACCATTTTTAGACTTACCTTTGATTAATGCTAAAGATTTTGATTTTATTGTTGAAAATTACATTCAAGTTGGACTAATGGAAAAAGCTATAAAATTGTCTTATATCGAAGGTTTTGAAAAAGAGTTAGCAGAAAATTGTAAACATGAATGCAATATCTTTTATAAGACAGATAAAGTTATTGAGCTTCTTTATGAAAACTATTCAATTCAATATGCAAAATTAATTTTAGACTTCAATACGAATGAAAGAAAATATTTCATTCGAAGACTTTTTGAAATGAAAGGCTCTTCTTCTAAATATTATTCAAGCATAGCCCCTATTATTATTGAGATAATGAATGATTCTGCATTTAGAAGACTTTTTATAGAAGAAATAAAAGAGCTGTTAAAAACAACAGAATTTGAATATGTCGATTGTGATTTTTACAAACACTTTTATGGAACATATTTATTCTGCAGCTCCAACAAAGAAAAATCTGTCTTACATCTTGAAGAACTTGATGAGGCTTTTTGTTGTTTACACCCTCAAACTAAAATTGAATGTATCAAAAAATCTTATATTGAGGTTAGGTTAGATCTAAGACGTTTTGATGTAAGAGAATACTGTAGTGGGTTTTTATTCGGGCTTGATTATTTGATTGAAAATAAAGCAAAAGAGTTCGCTTCGGAATTTGAATCAAATGAAATAATATCTTCAATTAATAAGCCATTTAATAATAAAATATACAGAGAAAAAATGTTTAATTTATTTCTGAATTATAATGAAGAAAATTTACTTATTGGAATGGAACGTTACTTTAACGATATTAAGATTAGTTCCAAATTTAGATCTAGATTCAATATAGATTCATTTTGGTTCCTATTGAAAAAAATAAAACAACACAACTTACCTATTGTAGATTTTACATGTTATCATCGAATTTTGGGATTGAAAGATAAAATAGACAACCATCATTTATTAATTAAAGATCTTAATGAGCACTTTGATAACTTTCCGTATGAAAAAGTAAAGGAAAATTTAAACGTTTTATACGCTGATAATGAATCATTACAAGATGCAAAAGATATTCTTGAATGGCAATTTTATAGAATTAAAGAATTAAATTTAAAGCATTTACTTTACAAATACATTCACGTAATGAGTCAGCGTTCTGTTTTTTCTTTTAAAAATAAAATAATAGATAAAGAAAGAATTAAAAAGGTAAAAAAAGAAATTAAACAATTCAGAAAAGTTATTCCAGACTCTATGATTATGGATGTTAATGATTACTTTCATTGGCGAAACTTTTCTTTAAATGATTTTACGAGTGTAAACGGATTTCATTTCAGAAAAAACTCTTTATATTGTATTAATGATTTCGGAAAAATGTTTGATGAGAACTTTGTTTATAAAGAATCCTAGCAACAATAAAAAAGGTAGTCAATGACTACCTTTTTCTTTATACACAAAAAACATCGAAACCGACTTTTTCCATTTGTTTTAAATCTTTCATTTCATAGTAGCCACCAATATCCTCTTTTGAAATATATACAATATCTGGGTTCATTGCATATATTTTTTTAAGAGTCTCTGTTTTAGTCGCTAGTTTTCCAATAATTAAAAAACAATCTACGATTTGTGGTTTTGCAACTTTATCTTCAAAATTCTCTATTTCTCCTACCGCAACAATCTTCAAACCAGAACTTTTTTTATTTAAGTTAAATGACATACCAGAAGCAGTAGTTCCATAAGAGATAGCATTCGTTGTTAAATCAATTTCACCTTGTTGTCGATCTTTAACATAATCTATTAAATAATTAAGAAATTGATTTGATTTACTCGTAAAAATGTATTTTACATTAAAATCATTTTTTTCAAGTATGTGCTCTGTTCTTATTGATCTATTTACGTCTATCTTTACTTTGTTCTTTCCTTTTTTAAATAAAACGTTGTCTTTTAATTCTATCAAGGATTCAAACAAATACTTTTGGACTTTATCAGAACCAAATTCTTTTTTCATATCTGAAAGCATTCTAACATAACCACTGAAATAATATTTATTTTCATTTACATATTTTTCTAAATTGTCTTCAGTTAAATAATGGAAGAAGGAACTTATTAAATCATTTGAGTTTTCTTTTTTCACCACTTTAAAAACAATATTTAAATAAGTGTTTACATAGATTTCATTCATATCTATTAAAGTCATTCCATTATTTAATATAAGCTTATTTGACTCTAGTTTTCTTCTTACCAATGCTTTTAATTCTTGAAGACCTAATTCAAAATAATGATTCCCCTCATTTAAATCGATTTCTTTTATTATCTTGTTTTCTTCTTTTGTGTTTTCGATAACGTATTCTTGATTGTATTCAAGTTTATCAAACAAAGATTTATGATGTCTTTGGAAGTGTTGGCTTAATCGTAACGTGATATATAGCTTATAATCAGCTTTTACTGGCTGGACTTTACTTTGACTTATGTTTTCAAGAGAGATATAACCAGAGCCTTTTAGGGGTGGATTATTTGCTTTTTCTAATTCTGAATAGTGTCTGTAACCTAATAATTTTGAAAGTTCATTCTGAATGACAGATAAATCTAATTTTCTTGAAGTCGTTCTTTTGATGTTTTTTGCGTCCAATTTAATTAAAGTTGCAAGATTACCGTGAGTATATTTTGGCATAATACATTTCCCTTATTTATTTAATATCTTTAAAGTCTCCAAGAAAGTTTATTTGTTAAAATAAATATAATGTATATCTTTATTTTTTTGAATGTATTTGCTTTGCTTGCCTCGAAATAATTCGTCTTGGATGGCACGAGAATACGGCTTCGTTGCAAAGATAATATCATTGTTTCTTTTTTTATTCAATAAAAAAGTCGCAATAATTTGCGACTTAATATTATTATGTGCCTAGATTTAATTCCAATATATCCCAATCTTCCTTTGTTAGAAATAATTTTTCTTTGTCAGAATCATTATATTCTTGTATTTTTTCAGGCATAAATTTATTAATAAAATCCACTATTTCTTTTCTTCGAACATTTCTATTTAATTTTTTACCCATTGGGACATGAAGATCTTCTTTATTTAACTGTTCTATATTTAACAAATCTCTTGAAGTCCCTAGACCTTCATTTGCAAAAGTGTAGTTATATAAAAGATTTAAATCTCTATACAATATATAATTGTTTTTTAATATACTTTGATTTAATCCGTTCATTACAACAACTCTTTTGTCATGGTTTTCTTCGAAATTGTTTTTTGATAGATTGTTTTCTATTGCATAATAATCTTTTATTCTTTTGGCTATCGCTTTCGACAATGAATTAAAAGAATTATAGAAATAATCTATTGGAACTAAATTTTTATAAGTTTTTTTGTCGCCTAAACTTAACTTTATCAAATCAACAATATTTATGTTTTTAAATTCAACTTTTAACCCATATTCTTTTTTCAGGATTTTATATTCACTAATAAAACTGGAATACTCTGAATTAAAATTTAAATTATTTAAGTAATTATAATCCATTGATAAAAAACTGAATATTTTTTCTAATGAGCACTTGAAAATTAACGTATTCTCTAAAAACAAATTCTTCCTATCTAATACAGAATCTATTGTGTTTGTTTTTGAAAATATCATTGAATACCATAAATCTTCAAAATTAAAGATCAAATATTTATAATTATCGTGTAGTTTTTTTATTGAATCTAAATCTATTAAAACATTCATTGGTTTTTTCAACTTTTTGTGTTCTATAGAATAAACAAAACAAGTTCCAAAAACAGGATCATAATTATTTTTAACTTCTTCAAATAAAAAATCACTTAATTCATTACTTCTAAGAGTAGAGATTATTTTAACCAAAGAATCCTGTTCTTTTTTTAATTTCTTTAAATTTTTATCGAGATCTTTTTTGTGTTCTATTTTATGAATTATCTTTTTGGAATAATCATTTTTTAAATAGCTAAATACAGGCAAAAAGAGTTCTATATTGCTTATTTTAAGGTCAAAATCTTTTCTTTTTAAAGGCTGCAGAAACTCCGTTTTATAAAATATAATCCCACAACCATGCTTCTTACCTTCTTTTAGATAAGCTTTGAATATCTCGTCTATTGTTACTTCTCCACTAATACATTTATTATGGAGTATTTCAGATACTTCTCGTCTCATCGCAGGGGAGTTCATGCTAAATAGATTGTGCAAATATTTTTTTTGTTGAACATTAAGACTGTATTTATTATCTCTTAATAAATAACTTACAACAATTTCTGTTTTTATATTTTTTTTCATTGTTTTCAAACCCTATGAATTAATTCAAAGCTTTCATAATCTGATTGGTTTAAATCCAGAAATAAGCTTCCGTCTTTATCATATTCTTCTATTCTGTGGTGTAGATTATCATTAACAAAATCGAGAACTTGGTTTTCTCTAAGATTAAAATCGTTCATTATCTTGTGTAATATTTTATTATTTCCGAGATCTGACTTTCTTATTGATTCTATTTTCATATTTTTAATTTTTGATTTCAATATTTTATCGTCAAAATAATCTCTAATTACAAAATCGTCCAAAACATTGTGTGCTTCCAACACTTGCAAACCAATTTTTTCTATTTTTGAATTCATAATAGAATCAAGAGTTATTATATCTCTTTTTTTATTTTTAAATAATTTTTTTTCAAACAACGCTTTATTATCAGATATTATATCTAAAAAATGCTCTAAAAAATAAGTGTATACGAGAACCATACCGAAATGAGTAAAATAATCACAATATGCTCCGAGTAAGAAATGAACGACCCAGTTTATATTTTCAAGTTGAAGTTCTTTACTTATACGTAGATCATATTTCTCTTTTAAAACAAGCCATTCCACTTTATTTGTTGTATATACACTTGCTGCCAAAAAAGCTTTTGCTGTAAACAGCATCTCTATTGCTTTCATTAATTCATATGAATTTACACCTTTTAATTCATTTTCTTTAATGGCAGCAATTTTGTTAAACAGTTCTGATTTGTCTGTTTCCATTTCTGCTTTTAAAAACAATAATTCCGCACTATTAAATACCAAGTAAAGTCTTCTTTCAGATAGTTTTTTCAATGCTTCAATATTTGTTGTAAAGTCAGTGTTTAAAATCCCTGAGTTTTTAGCTTGCACAAAAATAAAAGCGTCATATAAAATGTTAGAATCTATTTGCTGTTCTTCTTCTATAAAATCAATAAACTTTTCTGATTTTTTATTTGAATGAAATAATTTTTCTAATATATCTATAAAATAATTATAAATATATAACGGAACAGTATTAGAACTTCTTATTAGATCTCTATCATTTTCCAACCATTCTCCTGCATTTATACAATCTGAAAATGATTTAAATATCGTTGTTTTTGATTCTTCAAGAAAATCAATTAAAAAATCAACTCTAAAATCTTCTTCTTGACTCAATAAGCAATCTTTCAATACGTCTAATTCAAAAGGCTTATTGAGAGGTGGTCTACTCATTTTTAAAGCGTTATCATAAAAAATAGCTATTTTTCTAATAACACTTTTGTTTTTTTTATATGCATAAAAAAACAGACCAACCATTGTTCTAGCCATTGTTAATTTATTAAATCTTTTTTCTCGAAAGATTCTTTTCGATACGTTTTCTTCTCTTAGAATGCGTTTAAATAAGCCTAAACATTCTTTCATTTCTTTACTTGTTTTTTTTTGAGGCATTTTTTTTCTCTTTAAAAATGATAGTTATATTCTAGATAGTTCCATTATCTTTTGATACTCTTCTCTATTGATATCAATAAACAAAACTTATGAGATTCACTCGAATACCTTTATAAATTTTCCAAATATTTTTTTTGTATTATATCATATTTGATATTTGCATTCAACATTTTAAAACATTGTTTTATCTTTTGCTTCGTGTTATAATCTGTGAATTAACTCAGGAGAATATATGTTTAACAGTATAGAAAAAGCGAATAAAGACCTTGTTGTTGAAAAGAGTCGTGCCTCATTACAAGCTATTATTAATCACTACGGCTTCTCTGATTTAATTGAATTTAAAGATGATTTTCTCGGTGGCAACTGGAAAGGTTTTCACGATAAATCATATGGTGTTTTGGTTTTCATTGACAATAGCGATAAAGAGACAAAATCATTTGTTGAAATTAAAGATTCATACAAAGAATCTGCTTATCTGTCCAGTTTTAATTTACCAGAAGAAGTTAAAAACTGGCTTAATCTATATACTACTTTTAATGGTTTTCAACAACCAACATTAAAACCTTCAGAACTATCAAAAGCTTTATCTTATATGCATTCACAACCCAATAGTGAGAAACTATTAGAAGATTTTTATAGCAACATAGATAAAGATATTGACTCTTTCATGAAATATATTGCTAACTGTGGTACGTTTAAAGAATGTCCTTATGCTCTATACATTTATGGCAACGACAATCTTAAATATGTTCGCAATTTTAGTGATAAAAGAACAGCTTGGCAAATATACGAAGTCATTAAAGAAGGATCTCGTGTTGAACCTAGCAGCCTAGATTTTATTACAAGATTAAAGTTCCATATGGACGAAAGTTAAGAAATTACAAAAAACGGCAAAAGCCGTTTTTTTATTAACATCGTTGTATATTTAATAAGCTTATGATAAAATAACGCCAAGTTAAACAAAGAGTATACACTATGATCAGAGCACACATTAAATCTTTTCAAGAATTATTCAATTTCTTTTCAAGCTATAAAGCATTAGAAGAAAACAACCTAGAAGTTGAAGTTTATATGGAAATCCCAGAACTTCCTTCTGTTTCTAGAAGTCTTGTTTTAAAAGTAGAACGAGCTTTTGAAGATTGGGTTTCACACCATCTGGATCTCTATGACATTGACGGAGAACCTTATTTAAACATTACGTTTTCATTTCCAAACAAGAGTATTGAAAAAAATCCTGATCGTAGAATGAACAATGTTGAGTCGATTATTATTCAAGATCTTAGATTAAAAACAGAACAAGTTTTTGAGCAAAAAAAAATTGTTATTTCAAAATTTGAATAAGAAGGTTTCCATTATGACATTTATTGAAAAAAATATTAAAGATTTTAAATAAAAGAAACTTGTATATGTTAATTAAAACTATTCCACCTTATCGAGAGTGGCAAAAAAGTAAAGTTTAATTATATTGAAAAACCGTAGTTTTAATTGCGGTTTTTTTTGATTTTAATGCTTAATTTGTGTTATAATTTAGATATTGAAAATCTTAACGAGGATAGTCCTTTGACCAAAATTGTCATTAAATTAACAAAAGAATCTCGCAAACAGATTGCAGCTAATTTTGTTAATGATCGTTTCAGTGATAAAATTGAGAAACTTAATCAATCTGCAGATTCCTTAGCAGAAGACGTATTAGAACGTATCTATTGTGTTTATCCGAAAAATGAATTAGAGACTTTTGTTTCTGCCTGTGAAAGTATCGAACTTTCTGTTTCTGCCAATAGTGAATATTATTCTGGTGTTGTTGCCAAACAATTTAAAGAAGGGCGAAATCCATTTAATAAGCAACTCTCAGAACCTATCTACACTAAAAATAAGTTCGTTTTTAATTATGAGGTTGAAAATGATTTTTCTAAACTCACAAATAATCAAGTAGACGATTCTAAAATTGCATACTCTCAATTAAAGACGACTCAATATAGTGAGTTAGCCCGTAACCACCTTAAAGAATACAATGAGCTGTATTCAGAATGTTTTTCTCTTGAATCTCGTTGCTATGCGTTGCTTAAAAACATTAGAACTGTTGACAATTTATTGAAAAACTGGAGTGAAGCTTATAAGTATCTTCCAGACAATCTTGATGTTGAAGAGCCTAATGAAATGTCTCTTTCTGAAAAATTTGCTTTACTGTAAGGATTTATAATGAACTTATCAAAAGAAATCAAACAAGATATTGCTTTTAATTATATGTTGAAAAAAGTCGGTAATTTGGATTCTCGATATACTGACATTTCAAATTCTACTTTTTTTTCTATTCGAGATCTGTTTCTTGAATCAAAAAATCTTTCCTTGAACGATTTGCAGACTTTTTATGATAAAGTAAAAACTTTGTCTCCTAAGTTTGTTGAGTTGTTTGTAAACAATGGTATTAGCAATTCTTGTTATACCTACAATGATACTGTTAGACCTGACAAGCATAAAAACAAAATTATTTTTCATAAAATTCAGAGTGATATTTATAAAAAAGAAAGTTTTGACTATCAAATTGAAGCATTTCCATTAATTAACATTACTGGGTATGACAGCTTTATTAACGGCAATGAAAAATGCAAAGAGGTTATTGAAAAACACAATAATCAATTAAAAGATTTACAAGAAGAATGTCAGAAACATTATGACAATTTGTATGAATTGATTCGAAATGTGCGAACACTAGATCGTATTCGCAAAAACTTCCCTGATGTTGATTTGTATTTACCTGAAAAATATTTCAAAACTGTTGAAGACAAAAAGAAAGAAGAAAGTCTTCAGGAAAAATTCGCTAAACTATGAAAAAAGCCGCTTCCAAGCGGCTTTTGTTGTATGTGTTTTTTTTATATGCTATAATTAATTAACAATAAATTAAAAGGTTTTGCTATGAAATACGATCAAGAACGAGTATACTACGACTTTCAGCGTCATTTAACAAAATGTGATCTGACATACCTTAAAACTGAAATTAAAGAAAACAAAGAAGACGGTTTAGGACTTTTAAGCACCTATGAAATTAATAAAGGTAATGAGGAAATCATTGCCGAAAATATTATGGACTTTATCTGCAACCAAGGCTATTCTGATTTAACACAAGATGATATTGAATGTATTTGTATTGCACTTACTAAAAAATTAATGGAAGATACTGATTTTCAGTATTCTTACTACAATTTATTTCGAAAGGTTTTAGGTAAAGACTATATTTTATTTATTCTAAATAGAGAACTCGCTGCTGTTAATTCTTTTTTATTTTCTATTGAATCGAATTCATTTTATTTGTGTGACCTAGAAAAAAATCTTATTCCATTTGAACATGAACTTGTTGAAAAAGCTATTGTCGGACAACATATAGAGCTTAGGACTTCAATTAAAGATTTTCTATATAGAGAGCGTCAGCATAGCACAGAGCAAGAAATCAATTATTCATTAGCTATTAAATATTGTAAAGAATACAGAAAATGTATTCAAAATCTTATTGAAAAAGAATAATTTTCTTAATTAAAAAATAATTAAAACGCCTATGAAGGCGTTTTTTTATATTTGAAATTTTATTTTTCATTCATAAACATTGATTAAAATTCAAAAAATAGTACCATCAAATTGAATTAATTTACAAAGAGAGGTGGCAAAATGAGCAAAGAGAGTGAAATCTGTGAAACTTGCTGCAGTATGGCAGGTGAAATAGGATTTGTTATCAGGAAAGGAGACGAGGTATCAAGTATTACTATTTCAAATGGTACGTACGAAAATATGAGAAATAGACTTCAAGAATATATTACTATTGCACAAAATATAAATAATAATGTAATACTTGAAGAGATCTTTGACGAAAAAAACAATAAAATCAATGCTCGAATCTATTTTGAAGTAAGTGCAGAAAAAATTATCTTTGAACTAAGAACAAGACATTTAAACTTTTAAAATAATATATAAAAAAAGCCGTATTCAGATACGGCTTTTTTTATCTTACCTAGAAAATGTTAGAAAATCGTCCCATTCTTTTTTAAACAAACCTTCCTTTACGTTGGATAAATCATTCACTTCACTTTTTATTTTTTTCAAAAGCATTATTTTTTCATTCTGTAAATCCCTCAATTGCTTATGGCGAGCAGCCCATTTTTTATTTGATTTTATTGCATCTAATTTATAATCATTATCTAAATGCTTTACCATTGTTTTTAATTCAAAATATTGCTTAATAGATAAAGCCAAAATTAGAATTAGAATAACACTCATTACTGACCAAGGCAAACTTGAAAACAATAAGCCTGTTACACCCATAAACATTGTTATAGTTCCAACCATAAGAGTGAATGAAAATATTCTATTCATGAAGATTAAAATATCACCATAATCAATGTTTTCCCCTAAGTTTGTCATTTCAATATCTGTAGTTCTTAACTTTCCTAATGTTTCTTTTATTGTCTTGATTTTTGTTTCGTCATTTTCTTTTTCTGTTTTAATCTCCAAATCTGTTTTAAAAAACTTTCTCATATCAGATTTCGAGAATCCGTCTGCCTTTGCATATTCTTCTACAGCCGAATAAATTGAATCCATTTCAATTTTTGCAAGTTTAAAATCTTTTTCTCTTAAATCAAATTCAACTATTTTTTCTTTTAATTTAAGAGACAACCTCTCTATTTCTTCTTTTTTTTCAATTATATTTTTCTTTAATAACTTTATTTTTCCTATTGTTTTTCTTGTTCCTTGTATAAAAAGATAAACACCAATAACTGCTGAAAATATCGAACTAACATAAGATACATAGAAAAAAGATTCATCCATTACATATTGATTTTGTTCATTAGGTATATCTACAATTATAAATATTGCAATCGAAGCGAAAACTGACACTACATAAGAAAAAATAATACCTGTTATACCACCGACCAATGCTCCGAAAAAATAATTTATTAGCATTCCTTTACTTAAAATATTTTGATCAAGTGTTTTTTCTACGCCCCTTCTTAATTCTACTAGATCAGACCAAAGAGAATCTTCTAAACTTGGGCTTTCTATTTTGACATTACTTACTGTAAAATTAAGTAATACACCAAAAAGAATCATATTTGCTAAAACATTACATCCTGTCGATACAAAAGTGAGGAATAAAAATAAAGAAGCAATCGAAAAACAAAGGTCTGCTTTAAATATAGGAACAGAATTCCCTATATAAGATTCAGACTCTTCTATGTATTCTTTTATTTCTTTAATTTTTAAACTCTTTAGACATATCTCTTTCAACAGTGATTTATTTTCTTCTTTCATAAAAAAACCTTCAATTAATTGGTATTATTGTACCATTTTGAAGATTTTTTCTCAATCTTTGATTTTCTTTTTTTTAAATATATTTCTTGTGTTCATTTGGCTAAAAACAGTTTCAGTTCACTAGATTTTTTTTAATTCTTCTACTGCTGCCTCATATACTTCTAATAATGGCTGTAATTCCAATTTATTCTTATTAGATTCTTCCATTTTCTTCTTTACTCGCTTGACTTGCGATTCTAAATAAACAAGTTCGTTTTTCAAAGGACTAGACTTTTCGTTTACTGCTTTCAATATTTTATTACTCATAATTAATTTTCTTTAGTTCGTTTTTCTGTATCATACAAAAAAACATCTGTTTTATCAATCTTTTTTCTTTAAATATATTAATCAGAGAAGGATAAATGGTTCTTTTTTTGTGTTTTTTTCATTTTGTTTATTTTTAATTAAAAAATATTATGTTATAATTTAAAACATAAAAAAACAAAATAAAGGTCGTAAAAAAATGAGAGAAATAAACAAATATTTCCAAGACAAAAAACTGGATATTGAATTAAGGGAAGATAGAATTGCCTCTTCTGTTGATGAAATAATTTTAACACCACAAGAATTTGATTACTTTAAAGAAAATATTATAAATATTTCAGAAAAGAAAATTGAAAATAGTATTGATAATCCTGACACCATTGAGATATTCTCTGCTATCGAAGACAAATATGATGAGCTACAATTAAACAAATTCATAATCAACAAAAATAAAAAATATGAAGTTGGTCAAGATGTTCAAAACGAAGTTGGTGAATATTTAGGTATTTACTTAGAAAATCTGTCTGATTTTAACGTTGAAAATGAAAAAGAAAAAGAACGATTTAAAAAATCCCTATTATCAAGCGGTCCTTACGAAATTGCAAGAAGTAAGCTATCAGAAATGGATAGATTTGAAGTCTATGGTTATCGTAAAGCATACACAGACGACACAGGAAGCACAGAACAAATCCTCACAAAAGATGTTACTGGTGATTTATCTTGGGTTAATGTCAATCAAGAAAATTATACATTCGAAAAAGTTAAGCAAAGAAGAAAACAAAATCGAAGAAAACCTTAAAAAATGAAGCCTTATGGCTTCATTTTTCTTTTTACTTTTTCTTTTGGTTGTTCGACATTCAACATGTCTTTTAAACAGTAAGAATCTGTTACCCTTACATTTTCTGGTCTAAATGACATTACACATTCACTATTTCCTTCAAAAGTATTTACATATTTTATAGCGTCATAGCCTTTTGATTCCAACCAATCTCTAACAAACATAAACTCTTTGTAATCTTGGTTAAACTCTTCTCCACCATATTCTTCATTTATTAAGTCTACAAAAGCTACGTCATTAAGATTGATATTATCTTCATAATAATCCATTAAATCGCTTTCTGTAAATCCTTCAATCTCTGCACCATTTTCTATTTCCGTCATTATTTCTTGAATGATATCAGATGGGTTCCAACGACCTAATCTATTTTCATTTAATTCAAGTGCTTTTGTATACTTTACTTCTGCCTCTATCATTACTGGATTCAGAAATTTACCTTTTACTTTATAGCCTGTTTCTTCTTCTAGTAATTTAAAATCAACATCTCTTTCTCCTAATACTTTACTTAATGTCACAGGAGATATTCCAACCATTTGCTTTGCGTCTTCAAGTATCTTTACAAATACTCGGTTTTCAGCAACCTGACGACCAGAATCTGTTCCTTCTATGTCTATTGCACCGTGAAAAGCACCATATTTCTCTACGTCATATTCCGTAAAGGTGTTTTCTTTACTAAACTCTCTATTGTTAGAAAATGTTGAATGATAAACCTTCATGATCTTCATTTCAGAGTTTTCTAGATCTTCTGTAATTTTACTTATTAGTTCGTTCATTTTAAACCCTTGTCTTTTTCTTTCATTTTACCACAAATAAAAAAAACAAAAATACCTTTCATTCTCTTTTTGATTTTTGTATAATTAATCATTGCAAAAAAAAGGGCTTTTTGATGAGTAACAACCTAAAACTTCCACCACTTGATAAACATTATGGCGCATACATTTCAAGAAACAAAGACGCATTCGAAGAAAGCAAGAATGCCGTTGCTGAGTTAACTGCTTCTGTCGATAACCTTTCAGATAAAGCTTCTGACTCCGTTAATGATATTGTTGCAGAGTTCTTATTTGATTCAGATATTCTTACTGTCTTTGAAGACGATCACGGACTTCAATCGCTCACTAATTCTATCTATAGTCTTAAAGTTAATGCTTATCTTGATAATTTTGATTCTTTAATCGAAACGACTATCTCAGATCGAGTTGGTAACGATGAAGATTTTTGGTACTATGCAGAAGACGGTCTTTGGTCTGTTATTCGTCAACCTAATAATATTGACGTTGTTTTGATTATTGAAAAGAATCAGATATTACGTTCTTATGTTGTTGATCGAATGAAAAAGAAAATCTTTTTCTTTAATGTTACTTTTACGAATTGTTTTGCAAAAAGAACACTTTTTGTTTCGGAATGTAAAACGGGTGATATTTTCAAAAGCAGTGTATTCTGTCGATTCAATACCGAGTGTTATGATTCTAAATTGATTGCTACATTTGACATGAAAACAAACAAGCTCGACTCCAATTTTGAAGACGCTTTATCTTTGAAATCCATTCTTTCTTCTGTCAATGAGATTTGCACAAGTATGAATTGCTTTGTAGATTTAACGAAATAATACTTTTAGGCACTAGGTATAGTGCCTTTTTGTTTTTTATATTGATTTTTTTTAACTTTAGGATATCTTTCTTTGGTCGATATGTAGCTAAGGAAAAAGGATAATTAATGAATTTAAATAAAAATAAAACAAAACTTTTGATTGGAATTGCAACTATAAGTGGCTTTCTTTTTCCCTCTTTCGCTATCAATCAATCTTTTGAATTAACCCCTATCCCTATTTATACTGAAAATGAATTAATTTCTTGGATAAACAGAGATAGCCACCTTAAAAGATTAGAAGCTGACGATTGCCAAATCGTTGAAGATATTGTTGCAAGAGCAACAAGGATAGACCTACCTTCTTATCAGTTTCTTTATGGTGATATGCTGATAAACTCTGTTTGTGTCGAACAAAATATTGAAACTGGTCTTTTCTACATTCGAGAATCTGCAAAACAAGGATTTAATCCTGCACTTTATAAACTCGCACAATTTTACTCAAAACCTATTTATTTTCAGAAAAATGATCAACGAGCGATTGCACTGCTTGAAGAAGCTAGTTTTACAGGACATGTTGATTCTTCTATCCTATGGGCTGAATTATTACTCGAAGAACGTGGTAGCCCCATTGATTATCCCAAAGTTTTGAAGGATTTAAAAGAAAGTTTCTCGCAAAAGGATAAGCATCATAAAATCAAAGAACTCATAGAAAAAATAAAATTTAAAATACCTAAAAATAAACATTGATTTAATATGTTTATATTGATATGATCCCTTTATCGAAAATTATAAAGGTATTGTTAAAATATGTTGCTTAGAAATTTTATTATCTGTTTTCCAGTCGGATATGCATATGTTATTGTTTCAGCTTTTGCAGGTTACATGCTTTCATTAATGGACATTGTTAATCCTATGATTCTTATTCTATGTGCATTATATTTTGCTCTTACTCTTGATTTTGGTTTCACTTCGACTTACCGCAATCGAACAGGGAAATTTATTTTACCTAAAAACATTCATAATCCATTTATTGTTACGCTTGGTACATTTTCAATAGGCTATATCTCTGAATTTTATAGTATTACTGAATTTTTAATTATCCCTATTTTATTTATCGCTTGGAAAATTCAGAAATCTTACCAAGAGATTTTAAAACCAGAAGAATTAATCCAAATTAAATAAAGTTAAAAATATTTTAAAGAAAAAAAACGATAATTTTTTCTTTTAGCTATTGACAATAGTTTTAAAGTTTGTAATAATATAAATATTGGCAGTGAGCGATTCGGTTACTTCTCAGATAATAGGCAATATACCGAGCGCATTTATTCTCCAATTTAGAATTACAGAATTTTTGGTAGTGAAGAAAACGGTTACTTCTTTGGTATAGAAAAAAAACACCGACTTCGATTGTTCTCCAAAATATTTGAAAGAAAGATTGGATTTTTCCAATCTTTTTTTTATCATTATAGATTGACATTTGTTTTAATTTTAATTATAATGACCAATTAATAAGCAATTAAGGTAATTGCAACCAATAGAACCTAATTTAAGGAATAAACAATATGATTAATTCAACTGTAAAAAAACAGGCTGCTTCTCGTGGTCACAAAAATCACATGAACTCTAAATCTCACTCAATTGTAGATCCTATCGTACAATTAAGAACTGTTGCTGCGTCTGCATTCTTTGGTGAACCTATGTATTACCAACCAGAATCTAACACTACCGACCGTAGCTTTGTTGAAAAATCACATACTCCGCATAAACATGCTCAGTATCTTGATCATATCATGAATACTGAATTAACTATTCCTGAGTGGCATTCTCATTCTCCTGCAAAATTAATGGAAGTTGCTATTGACGAAGCTCTTGACTTCGATCCAGAGGCGACATTAAAAGAGGCTGTTCGTCTTCGTCGTGAAGAAAATATTCGAACTACTCCACAAGTTATTATGGTTCGTGCTGCGAATCATGAAAAAGTTCGTGGAACAGGTTTAATCCGTCAATATGCAAAAGGTATCCTTGCTCGAACAGATGAAGCTGCAGTTCAACTTGCTTATCAAATTCAAGTTTATGGTAAACCAATCCCTAATGCTCTTAAAAAAGCGTGGAAAGGTTTCCTTGAAACTCGTGATAAACTTCAAATTGCTAAATACCGTATGGAAAATCGTGCTTTTAAGACGCTTGACGTTGTAAACCTTGTTCATGCAAAAGGTGAAATCATCGATCAGTTAATGAAAGGTACATTGAAACTTGATGAAACTGATTCTTGGGAAGCGATGATCTCTAAAAATGGCTCAACAAAAAATAATTGGGAAAAAGCGATTAACTCTATGGGGCATATGGCTTTACTTCGTAATATCCGTAACTTCATTGAAAAAGGTGTATCAGAAGACCTTTACATAAAAAAACTAGTTGATACAGCAGCTAAGGGTAAGCAATTGCCTTTCCGTTACTACAATGCTCACACCCAAGTTAAAGGGATTGCTAGTGCTAGAATCCTTGACGCTATTGAAGAGTGTTTAGAATTATCTCTTGGACACTTACCACAGTTCAATGGGCGTGTTATTAGTCTTGCTGATAACTCTGGTTCTGCACAAGGGAATCATAACTCAAAAATGGGTAGTGTTAAGACAAGCACTATTGGTAATTTAATGGCTGTTGTTACAGGTAAAATTGCTGATGATGGCTATATTGGCATTTTTGGTGATAATTTAGAAATTCTTCCTGTTCGTAAGAAAGATTCTATTCTATCACAAGTTAAAAAAGCTGATAAAATCGGCAACAATATTGGCATGGGAACAGAGAATGGAGTTTGGTTGTTTTTTGAAGAAGCGATTCGTGAGAAAAAACATTATGATCATATTTTTGTTTATTCTGATATGCAAGCAGGTCATGGTGGTCTTTACGGAATAAAGCCTGTTGAATATTCAGATTATATTTTTCCTAAAACTGGACGACATATAGATGTTCCTAAGCTGGTTAATAAATACCGTAAAGAGGTTAACCCTAATGTCATGGTATACCTTGTTCAAATTGCAGGTTATAAAGATACATTAGTGCCTGAGTTTTATGACCGCACTTATATTCTAGGTGGTTGGAGTGATAAACTTTTACACTTCGCAAATGAAATGAACCAAAACCGTAATGGTCAAGAAAATGGTCTTTAAAAACACTAATTGAATTAAAAAACCGTAGTTTTCACTACGGTTTTTTTTATCTTATTAAAATATTTATTTTATTATATTATTACTTTTCGCAAACTTGATTTGCAAATTTCATTGCTGTATAATTAGCTTAAATAAAAACAGAAAGGTGATTTTATGTTTGCAATTTCTCATAGTGCTTTTGCTACAAAGCCATTAAACAGCTCAACAATCTCTCAGCTTAAAAAACTGAATGTTCAATATAGTTCAGAATGTGGTTGGACTATTGCACATGGTCGAGACGACAACGGTAAACTCATTATTTCAGTTCATGCAAAAGATATTTCAGAATTTTATCGCCATCTAGAACCCAATAGATTCATGGAATCAAAAATCGTAAAACTTAAACAACGTGGATTAACTGGTAAAGATCTAGAAAGAGCCATTCGACGAGAAAAAGACAAAGCAATTATTATGGGCGGTGTTGACTTCGGTTATGGCGATTACTAAAAGGTAACAAAATGTTAGAACGAATTGGTAACATGAAACTTAGTATCGGGATTCGAGAAGAAATTGATAAAACGTTTGATCTTATTAAAAACGATATCTTTTCTACCTCTATTGTTTTTATGATTTCTGCTTATATTGCATTAAGTGTTCCATTTTCAATTAATAGTCTTGGATTAAATTTTTCAAGCACTTTTCAGATTTTATTTGGTGTTTTAGGAACAGTAATTGTTGAATTGCTTTTATTTTCTGCTTCATTTTATTTTATGAAAAACTCATTTAATATTAGTATGAATACTTATCATAAAGAAAATAATGACGTAAACCATAAAATCAGAAAACTTTTTAACGTTGATATGAATTTGTATTATATGTGCTCTGCATTAACATTTTTCTTATCACTTATTGCTTTGTTTTACTTATACACTTCTGCCGATATTGTTAAGCAACAATTTTTATTTGAAAACATAAAACACAAATATACTGTATTTCAATGTTTAATCATTATTGTTTCTTACTATTTCTTTAATGAAATGAATAATAAACTACAAAAGAAACGATTAGAACTTATGTTAACAAAAAGCAGGTAACACTTGCTTTTTTATTGCCTTTCTTTCTTTGATTTGGTAAAATACTCTAAGTTAAAAAAAGAGAGTATTGTTTTATGTTCAAATTAATCAAACCATTTGATAAAGATATCAACAAAACTGAAAGACTCCTATTTATTGATATTGATAACACCTTTGGTGGTACGTTAGAACGTCTTTATCAAGACAATGAAGAAAACACTCAAAAATGGAAAAGTTTTATAAAAGAGCATAATCTATATCGTCTTCATGCAAGAGATATTGCTTCTTTAAATCCCAATCAAATCAAACTTTTTGCTGAAATGGTTCGAGATACTAATTCAAAAGTTATTTCAATGTCTTCTTGGGGAAGCTTATCAGATCCAGAAGAGAGTTTGAGAAGTATTAAAACTGTATTCGAGCATTTTGCTGATTTTCCGAAAGATTGGCTTATTGGTCTTGTCTCAGGAACAGGAGGAAACAGAGAGTTATTAACCGTTAGACCTTTTCTTAAAGAAGTTGACTTTAAAGGGCAACATTTACTTATAGATGATATGTGGAAATCGTTTTCAGACCCTAAAGTTTGTATTAAAGTTGACGGTAAAATTGGTTTTTCTGTTTATGACTGCCTAGAGATTATCCGTAAATTTAAAATTAATGTAAATGATATTCAAAATGAAGAATTAAGACACATTATTCAACATAACTTGTAAGGAAATATTTATCATGAAATCAACAGATTTTTCTTGGAATCAATGTTCTTGTGGTTCCAAATTATTAAAAGAGTATGATCACATCGATTTGGTTTATCCTGTTAATCGAGAAAAAACAAAATACAATGCTTATTGTAATTCGTCTCTCGGTGGTTGTGGACGAACTGTTTATGGGAAAGACATTGAAGAAGTAAACAAACGTTGGAATGAAGGAATAACAGACGAAAAACTTTAATTAAAAAAGGCTCTGAAAAGAGCCTTTTTTATTTTTTTATTATTCATAAATAGTTGGATTCAATATTTCAATATTCTCATATTGATGATGTCTACGTTTCAAAAGAACAACCCAAGCTGCAGCACCATCCTTTTCTTCCAATGCCTTATCAGCCATATCAATAGTTAAATCTGCCTTCTTTGCACTTTTGTAACTTTTTTCGATTTCTTGAACATATTCACTCATGAAAATATTAGAATCTTGCCATTTAACTTTGTCTTTCATTTCGCCAATTGATTCTAATTTCTTATTAAAATCTTCAAATGAAATACCAGAATGGTTTTCGAAAAAATCCTCAAAAGAATTAAATCTGCAGACTCTCTGATAATATCCATATTTCGGATCTAATCTATCTTCAATAATCTTTAATGCTGCTTTATGAAGACCTTCTTTAGACAATACTGTATAATGAATATCGTCGTGTTTTTCTTTTAAAATTAAAAGCAATGGAAATTGTGGGTTTCTCATTTTTTCCTCTTTATTTCTTTCATTCAAATAAAACTATTATATAAAAAACTAGAAAAAATAATAGTGTTTTTCTTTTTTCTAAAATTTCTCGTCTTTCAAGATATAAATATCACCAAAAAAAATCCCAATCCTCTTCGGATATTCTTTTATTTGGATTTTCTACTTTTGCTCTCATAATGTCACCAGTATAGTTTTCCCAAAAATCTTTTGTTTCTTTAATTATTTCTCTGGTTCTTTTTCTTGACCATTCATAACCTTCAGTTTTAAAATCAAATTCTTTGTCTTTTTTATCTCCTCCTAGCAAAATACCATTCATGTCTCGCCAACGAACAACCTTCACAGATTCATTTTTTTTCACAACTTTAATTGGAAAATCAAATTTATCTTTATTTGCTTCATACTTGGAATAAAGAACAGAGCAAGTTGTCGCAAAATCAGACAAATATTCTGTTGGTGTCACATATTCGTCTGTTAACCGAAAGTCAATAATTTTATAAGCACCATTCAAATCGTGCTTTATTGCAACCATTAATTCAACACCATTATTGGAATCTATTAATCTAATGCCGCCTTTGTTTTCTTTGATCACTAATTTCATTTATTTTCCTTATAAATTTTTCGCTGCCAAGAATACTGCACCTTCTTTTGTCATTTCGACAGTTGTACTATCAGCATTAATGTTTTTTACATCCGTATAATCAACAAAGAATAAATGTGGCTTACGACGAACAGCGTCATTGATTGCTTTGACGTTTAATCTTACCATTTTAGATAATGCAGACATGGAAACTGCTTCTTTTCTTCCTTTTAATACCCCTAAGATTCGATAAGCCCATTCTATTTCAATTTCTGCACTTGAATCTTGATAAGCTTTCCATAATGAGTTTGTGTATTGTCTTTGTTCACGGCTTTTCATTATTTTTCGACCTCAATATAACCTGTAATTGCACTATTGCTATTTTCAATAAGCTTCATTGTTTCTTCACTTACTTTAACACGATCTTTTGAAATAACCCTTCTATAAAAATCTTCTGCCTCTCTTTCTGATAATACCTTTACCCACGCTCGACCTTCTTCAATATCATAAGGGCAATGCGATTTCGCCATTACTTCTTTCCAGTCAGGTTTATCAACTCTTGAAAGGGTAGTATGTTTTCTTGAAGTTACTCGATAACCAAGAGACATTAGCTTTTGTGCTTCTTCTTGTTCTTTTGACATAAATATTTAACCTTAATGCATTTCAGGGTAAAAGATTGAAGCATTTCTTTCTAATGCTTTTTTATTGAAAGGATCATCTTTTGATAGAACAAGGAAGTATTCACAATCCGAGAAATCATTGTCATTACAACTTTCAGGCATTAAAAAACCTTCTTTTGTCTCAATGATTTTATTTTGTTTTTCCATATCAAAATAAGACGGTAAAACAGCTCGAATGTTTTTCGTTTCGAGTAAGTCAGCTACTTCTTTTCTTGTCCAGCCGTCTAAAACTTGGAATCGTAATGCTAAGTTTGCTTTAAGAACTCTTTTCATTTTCTTGCCTTAAGTCGTTAATTCAAGTAATAACTTAATTATAGCAAATTTATAGATTGATTGAAAGTGATTATTTTTTAACTCTAACAGTTTCTTTTCCAGATATGCATTTTTTATCTACCTGAACAGCTATTGCAAATGAAGTGAATGATAATAGACCAAATACGAATGAGTAGTCTGAGATACTTTCTAAACCAGGTAAGTTTATTTTAAAAGACATTACCGTGATTAAACCTAATATTAAACTTGTAAACCCTAATATAATTACTAATAGCATTTCCTTTGCTTGGTTATCTTCTTCCATAATTAAATCCTTTTATCGTTTTCTTATTGTCATTATACTACATAAATACAAAAATCATAAAAAACAAAAAGCGGAAAATGATAACGACCATCTTCCGCCAATAAATTAAACTAAAAAAATCAATGCCTTAAAAAGCAATTTTAATAAAAAAAAGACTAACTTCGAAGGAAATTAGTCCCATTTTTATTTCATTTTATTGTTTCAGTGGATTCTCATTAAAATCAACAAGCACCACCTCTTTTTCAGTTTTTTCAATTGTATTAATGTCTAGCAATTGTTCCAACATAACACCACGACATTCAACGTTTGTTTCGTGGTTACATTCAATCACTTTATCATAACCGTGAATGGTTAAATAAGCAGATCCATTGATAAAGTAAATAGTTCGAACATTACCAACAAGTTGCTCCGTAACAGCCTTACTATTTGAAATTAAACCTGAATCTGAACTGTTTGTTAATAATTTACTCATTGCGTTTGACAATTTAACATCCCAAGCAGATTTTTCGGTAGAAAAAATCTTAGTGTAAGCATAAGCTTCAATTTTACGGCTTGTTCCATTAATTGGAATAATAGGAGTCATCCACACATCTACGTCACCAAAGATTCGGTAAGGAATAGGTTGAGTAGGCGTCCATTTATCAGATAAATTACCTAGTGAAGCTTTAACACTATCTAGTACAGCCATTTCGTTTTGAGATTCACTTTCAGGGTAATAAATGTAGCTTTTCAACGTAATGGGATCAATGAATAACATACCAGATAGAGATTTATTCTGTGAACTGTCGCCTTCAAGACCAGTAAAATATGCTAATCCATTCAATGTGCCTTTTGCGTCAATAAAGAACAATTCTGACTTATTATTATAAGAGGTCGCTTTAATCTTTATAGAAGAACCCCAAGACTCCCAATAACCTTTACGATATTCACCCCAATTATTAATATTTGTTATCAAAGTAGACTCGGCTGCGCTTGCCTCAATAAAACTAGGAATCTCGTCATTTTTATATCGAGTTACTTCTTTCGTCTGCGGGTCAGTAACAACAACACCATCAGCCGCATAATTACCAATACCTGCAACACTCTTAACAATATAACTTACATAGTAAGGATATTCTTCTTCGTCTAACATCATAAAGCTGTTTTGAATAATAAGAGAATTATCAAGTTCAGCATGAATGTGTCGGGCAAGGTTAGTTCCAAGATAACCATCTTCTGTAATTTTAAATGAAATATCACTACCATCTTTATTTTTAACAACAAGTTTAGTAGGTGCATCAGGGTCGGACGCTTTAGTTACAGCATAACCAATTACATCATAATCATTGAAAAACCACTTGAAAGATCCATTCCAAGTTAAAGGAGTAACATAAACTTTTTCACCCTTTACAACTTGAATAATAGTTGAATTAAAGTCTAGTTTATACATACTACTAATCATTGTGCCATCTTCCAATCTTCCATTTATTACTTTTGATTGTTTGTCACGAGCTATTTCAATAGGAACAAGTCGCTGTTCTTGTTCTTGAATTTCAGTAAACATAGGTTCGGATACTTCAATCGGTTGAAGCACACTTGAGATTTCCTTATGATTAAAAAAAGCGTGACCAGTATAAAAATTAACAATAAAAGCAAATACCCAAATCATAACGACATTTGGAACTTTTGCAGCATCATCACAAAATATAAAGGCGCTAAATTGTATAACTCCTGCTGAGATAGCAAAAATAAAAGCTGTTGATACCGTTGCTCCTAGTGGAATAATTGCCCACCAAGAAAAAGCAGCAAGAAAAAAACTTACAGAAACACTAGAAGCAATGACTGCCTTGCGGATATTAGAATCAAGTGTTCTTTTATCCATAGTTGCAAAGTGAATTAAAATGTTAAAACATATCAAAACGATAAACCAATTTAAAAATAAACTCATAATGAAGTCTCTTATGTTATTTAGTGGAAAAGTATTCTTTTGAATACCTCATTAATTTGAATTGATTATGTCTTCTATGGCATAATTCTTCAAGCTTTTTTTTACTTTTTTCGTTGCTGTTTGAAATAATAAAAAAATTAATGACACGTCTTTTATCTTGTGATACAATAAAACTTTTATCAATAAGGTTTATTTGTGTCAAATACAAAAATAGAAGATTATAAAACTGTTACTAAAATCATGTTCCAAGAGTATGTATCATATTTAAATAAGAAATTGAATATACATTCATATAATGATGCAATAGAATTATTTGTGCAATTCAAAGAAGACCAAATTATAAAAAATGGTAACTTAAAAGGGATTGAAGTAAGCCGCAAAAAGTATATTGCATTACTATCTGCTTCTATTCATTATCGTGATTATGAAGAATACTCAATGAAAGAAATTGAAGGTTCTTGGAATTTATATTGGAAACTTAAAGATTTAGGTCATATTTAAGTTGCTTTTTTTATGTTTTATTTGTTATAATGATTCTATCTTAAAACAATAGGACAATATAATAATAATGAAAGCATTATCTCATTTTCTACTTGGCACAGCCATTCTTGCTTCTTCAACTAATGTTATGGCGGAAGAAAAAAAAGATTTTTTTGATATCAAATTTGGTGGTTGGTCATTTACTGATTCTGAGCAAAATCTAAATGATAACCACAAAGGCATTGGATTAGACTATTACCATTCTTTTTCAAAAAATAATCACCACTATTTAGGTGCTTCTGTCTTTTATATGCGAGATGCCTATGACGAAAATAGCTATCAATTCGCCGCTATGTATAAATACTCTATTCCTGTCAATAATCTTATTGATAGTGTTGATTTAAATTTTAGTTTTGGTCTAAATAACCGAACTTACCAAGAAGACACGTTTACATTAGATCCTAATGGTCATAAAGTTTATGACACCGTTAGAGACACAAGACTAATCTCAATTCCGTATGTAACATTTAATTTTACACAAAATTTTCAAATGGATTTTACATATACTCCTGACGATTGGACTAATTCAATTACAGAACATAACGAAGTATTTTTCTTCCGATTTGGATACCGTTATCATTAACTATAAAAAAAGCCATATCATAGATATGGCTTTAATCATAACTGATAATTTATTTCTAAATTAAACATATAAGCTTGAAATCCCATTGCTCTTATTTTTGGTGCAAATTGAATGTCATTAAATTTTAGAAACTCTGGTTCATATTTTATTCCCAACAGAGGTGCTAACAATACGTCACCTACAAATAAACCACCATTCATAATATCATATTTATAACCAGTGACAAAGCCCAAACCAATCTGAAAATCGAAATCACCTGCTTTTACCAAATCATGCTCCATACTTAACATATGAGACATATCGTAATAAGAATTTTTAAAATAAGAGTATCCGTATGTCATTGTTCCCTTTTTAAAACCAATTGAAAACAGTTCATTATCTTCATTGTAGTCAAATGGTGTACCTATTTCATCTGTAAAACCTGAATCTGAATGATCTGTGTATAGGTTAATTTCTGTTAATATTTTCCAATTACCTTTCATATTTGGTTTTTGAAATACTGATTTTTTTTCTTTTATGTTTTCTTTTTTTTTAATTTCATCTGCAAAAGACTGATTGCTTATTGCAATTTGAGAAGTCATTAATAACATAAAAAGAAGTGTTTCTTTATTCATTTTTGTTACAATCTCTTTAAGGTTATGTGTATATTTTTAAAAACATTGTTCCATGATTTTATTTTTAAGTAAAGTAATCTTTGTCAACACCCTGTATTATTTGTGTGTTTGTGTTTATTTTTAAGCAAAAAAAAAGAGCGAATGATCGCTCTTTTTACTTATTATCTTTCTAAATCGTCAAGCATTTGTCGAGTAGAACGTCTAGGGTATTCAAATCCCAATTGCTTTGCTCTGTGCATTTTATTAGAACGTGAATACATGTATTTCCAGTTTTTTTCACCTTTATACACATATGCATTCAATTTTTCATCGAAACAAGAAACTGAATTAAGGTTCTTCGCTTTTGCTTTGTTTTTTCTTACTCTTTCTGCTCTTTTTGATTTATCATAATTTTCTTCAAACATAAGTTTTTTCCTATAAATATTAGTAAGGTTCAGCAGCCGCAGTAATATTTAAGGTTGCTACTATAATAATGTATTTTATATTCAGCGTCAATCTTTTTTTCATATGCTACTCTTGTAATGTTATATTTTAGATGTAATATTATTGATATTGATCATATGGTCAATAATTTCGTATTGAATTTTAAAACAGACAAATGAAGGATAATTAAAAATATGAAACAAATAATTGCAGATCTTAAAGTTATTTTAAGCAACTCAGAAGGTATTGAAGAAGCAGCCAAGGAACTTTCTAAATCTGAAAAAAGACTAAGTAAAAAAGCAGCAACTAATGTACTAAAAGATGTTCAGGATTTTGAAACGGGTGTTATTGATGAATCACAACTTTCGCTATACCTTATACAACATGGTTTTAGGACACATTAATTTTAATTAACCAGAAAATAAACCTTCAAACGAAGGTTTATTTTCGTTTAATATATTAATTTCGATTTCTTTTTTCAACAAAAAACAATATTTCTTATATTTTTTGTTTGTTTAATATTCAACTTTTGCTATACTAAATTCAAGTTAACAAACAAAAGAGGTTTCATTATGTGTTTAATCAAAAAAGAATCTATTCTCTTCCTTTCAAAAATGGCAGAACGTCGAATGAATGAACAAGTTATTCCGCTTGATAAAGTTCATTTATACACAAACATTGTAAAACATTTCTCTGACATTCAACCTCTTAATATTGAAAATCTTTCTTCTACATTGCAATATATAAAAGTGGAAGCATTCAAAGGTTATCCAGAACTACAATCAGAAATTTCTGCAGCTAAACGACTTATGGCTACACTTGAAAAATCATAATTCAGATAAAAAAGATAAACACAACAAAAAATCTCTTTTGCTTAAAGAGATTTTTTCTTGCCTAAAAACTTTACATTTGATATAATTTCCATAATTTCACAGGAGAAAAAATGTCAGATTACAAACCAAAGCATAAATGGGAAGAAAAAGCCAAAGTTCAAGTTGAGAAACTTAATAACAATCTTGTATTTTTTCAGGTTTACATAGATGAGCTTTCTATTTATGGATCTGACGACTGTGGAAACATTGCTAGGGCTGAAAATCGTGCTTGGAATAAGTATAAAAAATATTTAAAATGTTTTCATGAAAATGCTACTCAATTTTATTGCCCTGATTGCAAAATATATTCACAGTTTAAAAACTCAGACGTTTTTTGTGACGTTAAAGATTGTTGTAATTATTTTTTCGATTATGGCAGACTTTCAGGTGTTGAATTTAAAAAGAAAGAAGTTTTCTTTGAACATAAACTTTGTATCAAACACTACTTAATGTTAAGTGAATGTGGTATACCTGATATTGAACAAATCAGACCTATCGTTCCATTACGACAAGCCGTTGAGAGAGGTATCCTTTCAGAAAAAGATTCTTTTGAAAAGATTCGAGAGTTTAAAGATATTATTTTTTCTATCAAGAATGATATATCTGTGCTATTTTTAAATGTATTAGAAGATTTAGGTATCAGAAATATCCCTAAATTACTTGAATATGAGAAGTATAAATTAAGTATTATTTTTGATCGTTCCATTTCATTAGCCATTATTGAAAAAAGACCAAAAGACAAAATTAAAAAAATGATTGAAATGAAATACATAGAAGAAAAAGAAAGAGATAGAATAAAAAACAATTACGAATAAATGATTATTAAATTAAAAAACAGGCATGAAGCCTGTTTTTTTATTTGTTGTATTTTTCTTTTAATTTCAATGCTACGTTAACAAGCATTATTAGGATTGGAACTTCTACCAAAGGACCTATCACTCCTGCAAAAGCTTGACCTGAATTTATACCAAATACTGCTATTGAAACTGCTATTGCTAATTCAAAGTTGTTACCTGTCGCTGTAAATGCTATTGACGCATTCTTATCATAATCAATTCCCATTTTTTTTCCTACGAAGAAACTAATAAAGAACATTGCGACGAAATAGATAACTAATGGAATTGCTATCATTAACACATCAAATGGCAACTGTGTAATCATTTGACCTTTTAAACTAAACATAAACACAATAGTTAGTAGTAAAGCAATTAATGTCATAGGTGATATTCTAGGTAAGAACACATTCTCATACCAATCAGCACCTTTCTTCTTTTCTAATACTTTTCTACTTAAATAACCTGCTCCAAAAGGGACTCCCAAATACAACAACACATTTTTTGCTATATCTACAATTGATAAATCAATCTCCATTGAAGTATAACCCAATTTCTCAGGTAAGACAGTTACAAACAACCAAGCCATAAAACTGTATGAAATTACTTGGAATATACTATTTAAAGCTACCAATGCAGCTCCATATTCTTTATGACCTTTTCCTAAATCATTCCAAACAAGAACCATAGCAACACATCTTGCAAGACCAATCATAATCACACCGATCATGTATTCTGGTTTATCTGCTAGGAATGTTATTGCTAGAATAAACATTAAAATAGGTCCTACTACCCAGTTCATTAACAAGGATAAACTAATCGCCTTTTTATCTTTAAAAATCTCACCTAACAAATTGTATTTTACTTTTGCCAAAGGCGGATACATCATTAATATCAAACCTATTGCCAATGGTATGTTTGTGCCATTTATAGACAGAGATTCATTTATTTCATTTATATTTGGTATAATATTACCCAGAAAGACACCTATTCCCATTGCCAAAAATATCCACAATGTTAAGAATCGGTCTAAAAAACCTAATTTTTTCATTTTATATCTCCTAAAAAATATTTATCGTTCTTTGACGATTAACTCTCTACAAAATACTCTTTTATATTTTTTCGTCAATGCTTATTTCGTTAAATGTGGAATTATTTTTTTAACAAACTTCTCTTGCAAAGACTAACCTTTTTTTGATATAATTATTTTAGGATTTAAAGCGCATGATAAATATTTCATAGCAACTACTTTAAACCGTGGTTATCCAAGCCAGCGAATTTCTCTGCACCTAGTAGGTGGTCGGTAAAATTGGAACAACAACATTAATTCTATTAAACAAGTTTATCACTTTTTGTGGCTTGCTTAATGAGAAACAGAGAACATTACGTAAGCTAATTTTAAAGGTAATAAGCTATGTTTTTAAACAACAAAAAAGAATACAACGAATTTATTAAATCTCTATTCAAACAGCTTAAGCAAGATCCAAATGTTAAGATTAAAGACAGTTGGAACTGGTTGGCTTCAAAAGGTGCTATCGCACTAGCAGAATCAAACGACATTGATACAAAAGGCAATTTTAATATCAATACTCTTTATGATCTATTCAGCAAGGAACAAGATAAATCAAACATTACAGAAGAAGTGTTTAATCGTCTTTTGAAAGACGTTTTTTATCCATTTATTGAAGACAACATTGATTCTATTCAAGAAGGTGTAAAGATTGCTCTTGAAGACCACAATGACGATTTGTATGACATTTTAGAAAATACATTACACAAAAGAAACCCATTAGATTACGAAGACGCTTTTCTTTCTGAGAGTCTTAAATGTCAGCTCCATATTTTTGACCTTCACAAGTGTTCTTTATCAAAAGAAGACCTTTCTATGCTTTCTGCTTGGGGAGACAGCATTGAGAATATTGAAAATTATGAAATCTATGTCTCTCAATACATTAAAGACATTTTTGATTTTAAAAAAAGATATCAATATCTTTGTTTTGTTGCTTTGACTGAAAGAGCGATTGATTTAGCGGTGGATTATTTCAATATGTTGATTCGCACTGTTCTTTCAGAAAGAGAACATACAGGTGAAATCATCAAGGTCACTGTTGAATATGCAAAGCTGTATCTTCACGACGAAAAAGAGTTTTTAATTCGAAACTTAAAAAACTAATTAAAAATAAAAGTCTCAATCAAGAGGCTTTTTTTATTGATTCTTAAAATCTCATTTGATATACTCTCTTTATGCCTGAATGAGCTAGGCGAGAGGGCGAAAGCACCAAATCATTCAAAACAAAACATTGTTTATGAAAAATTACTTTAACTTTTATTCATAAGCGTATGTTGCAGTCTCTCAAACAACATTTTAAAAAATGCTTATGAATTATACTTTAAGGTAATCAATTATGAACAACACTCTAAATTTAAACGAAGACAAATTCAAAGATATTACAGCCAATCTACTTGATTCTGTAACGAATCATCATGGTAAAATTACTCACTCTCAAATGTTGCAAATGCTATCACAAGCCATTTATAGCAAACCTTATGAAGAAATCGAAAAAACATTATTTGAGAAAAAATTAAAAGAAGTCCTTTTATTTGAGTGCAATGGCACATATTTTGTTTTCGTTGGTAAAAAATGTATTTTTATTTCTAATGAACATATTCCTACCGAAACTATTATCAAAAAAGTAAGAAAAGAAAAAGGAATGGCTGAGTTTAATGAAAAAATTGTTTCTCACCCAATCCCTTTTGTTCTTGACGGTAAATCAGTAAAAGATTATTCAGAAGACAATAATTTAACTGCTGAAGAAGAAGATACTCTTAAACCAAAAACAAGCCAAGTTTTTAAAACAGCAAAACAGTTAGGTTACTTTGATAAGAACCTTATTTCTGTCCTAGAAAATGCTGAGAATATCTTTATTAACGATATGCTGTCTGATTATCACCTTTCTGACGACATTTATGAAAAAGTTTCAGAAGAAGGTGAGGGCGCTTGTATTTGGTTTCCAGAAATGAATGTTGAAGATGAATATTTTGAGTTCTTTTTCACGTTAAAAGAATTAAGTGAAGCTGAATATAATTCTAAAGATAACATTTGGTATGTCACTCAAAAATATGACAATAAAGAAGTCATTCAAACCATTAAAGTAATTTAATTGATAATTTAAATTCCATTTTTTAAAGATAAGGCTTCAGTCTTATCTTTTTTTTATTGATTTTTCTTTTAATTATGATATTTATTATATCCTTTATTTAAAAGGATTAAATGAATGGAACACAATCAAAAAATAGAGTATAATTATAAAAGATTAAAAAGTCTTTTAATGTATATAGTTATACCAAATCATTATTCTGAAAATTTTTGGACAGGTCGATGTATTGAATATCTTTGCACTGTTTATTCTCTTTTTGACAATCTTGAAGATACCCAGAAAAAAAACAATATAGACAAATTATTTCACCTAGCTGTTTTAGACGCTTACTCTAAAACCAATAATTTTGAGAGATTGAATTCTTTTGTCCTTAATTTGCCTGGATTTAACCCTAACTCTTTTGAACATTCTCCATCTGCATACGAACAACTTGGTTATTTAAACATGCAAGTTCATAAGCATTTTGCTAACTTCCAAAGTTCTTTTATAAATGAAGATTTAAAGTTATCAACACTTAATGATTTTGGCTTACTTTATATTTTAAAAAAGTATGAAAAACATTTTCTTGAGCTTCCTACTGAGAATCTTTGTTTTAATAATGCTATTCTTAATCTAAAAAAACAAACGATTTGCATTATATCAGATAACTTTAATATATATCAGCAGACGGTTAACTTTAAAGATAATTCAGTCAGCCGTGAATTCTTTAAACTTAACGTTGAAAATAAAGACATAAATGGCAGAACAATGATAATGTCTAAAACACCAGACTGGATAAATCAAAATCTTTTTGCTGAAATTATGGAAAAACTTTCTTTTGACCAAATAGATAAACTTTCAAGAAAGGGTTTTGATTTACTTAATCTTACTGATAATATTGACGACCTCGTTGATCTTATCGATTTAAATTATTCTTCTTAACTCTTTATTTCGAGTTTTATTTTTGATATAATATAGGCTTATTATTAGGAGTCTATTATTTATGGCAACTCGCTCTATTATTCGTATTAAAAATGGTGATTCTGTTTATTGTCACTGGGACGGTTATCCTTCTAACAACGGAAAACTTCTTTTAGGTCACTTTAACAAAACACGAAAAATTAAAAAATTACTAGATTTAGGTGATTTATCAAGCCTTGATAAAAGAATTAGACCGACAAAAGAACATTCTCATGACCAGCCACAACAACATGTTACTGTCGCTTATCATCGAGATCGTGGGGAAGAATATAGACAATCTAACACTGACACTATGGCATATGTCGATTATATTTATGAATGGGATGGCTCTCGTTGGTTTGTTTATGGTGTAGACGGAGACAATCCAGTTTTATTAACAAAAAAAATAGTAGAAGAAGTAGAATATTAAACTTATATGATTACAAAAAAAGAATATGAAGAATTAAAAAACATGGAAGGGGGTATTTCTTTCGAGAAAATGCCTTTTGTCCACTTTGGATTTTACCTTTGGCGATTTAAAGATACTGATTATGATCTTAGCACACGAATAATGGCTTTTGAAGAATGTGTTATTCTTGCAAGATTTTCTGCATTTCGAGAAGTCTTTAAAAAACATGTTTCTGTTGAAGAATTTAATTTTTTCTTCAAACATAAAGAAATTGAGTTTAATCTAGCTTCATTTGAACTTCCAAAATTATATTTAAATCCAGAAGATTTTGATAAATACGTTCAAGATCGATTTGAAGACGTCATGGATTATCTTGGTTTCAAAAATACAAGCCCTTTTAAATATCAATATGAAATGGTTAATGAACGTGGAAATCAATTAAAATCTATTATAACAAATAATTATTTTATCTATTTTAATAAAAAACAGCTACGCTGTGTTTTTAATGCTTACCTTGAATTAAACTCTAAAGCAAACAGACGTTCTGGCACTTCTCAATATCTTGCAAAAGATTATCTTCATTATTTATTTAAACAAATTGATGATAGTTTTTTACAAAAAATAGATAAAGAGAACTATGAGTTATATGAAGAATATAAAAACAATATTTCTGAAATCATATCAGAAGATATTTTTATCGAACTTTATAAAGGTTCTTTATATTTCTATCCTGAACGTGATACATTAGTAGAATATTTCAACAGACTCAAAACAGTTAACTACAAAGAGCAAATAAAACTATTACCTTTTACAGAAGTAATGTTAACTTCTTATTTTGAAAACAGTAAACAAGACAAAGAAGGGTGTTTTGAATATGAAATATTCTCTTTTCTTGAAGATATTAAAAAATGTAATTCTTCACTTGCTTTAAAACAATTAATGATGAAGTCAGGAAAAGCCTTTGTCTTTCACTACGATGACAATGAAACACTTGATTTCCTTTGTAACTCCTTTTCAGAAGAAGAAATGCAATCTGCTAATATTCAAATTAAATATAAAGATTGTATGAATTATAAAAAAACAAATATTACTATCATAGATAATCATATTTTGGATAGTAATGAAAAACATTTGTTAAACTGTCATGTTCATCCTATTGATAATCTGAAAATCGATTATATGTGTCATAATTATTCTTTAACAAAGAGGGGAACAAAAATTCAAATCGGTGAATCAAGCAACTCTAAAACACTAAAAATACTTCGTTTAATAAGAGAGAATCCATTCAACTACATAGATGAAGAAACAGGGCGTATTACCGATTATGGTTGGGGACTTATTGAAATTAACTTTAAAAATTAATTAATTTCATCTATTTTTAGGTATTTTTTTGTTTATTAAAAGGAAAAACTTTGTTTTTCCTTTTTTTTTATGCTATAATTGATATAGGGAATCTCTTTCTATATTTTCGTTGACTTTGACGATGTTGAAAGTTATAATCCAAGGAATTGTAAGGAGTAGTAGTGAAAAAAATAATAAGATATATAGGATCTAAGGAAAAGTTATTAGATTTTTTAAGTGAAACCATATTTAACGAATATAAAAACAAACAAATTAACTTTTTAGACGGATTTACTGGAACATCAGTTGTTTCAAAATATTGTCAGGAAAATTATGATTGGAATTTATTTCTTTCTGACATTTCAGATTACAGCGAAGTCATATCTTCTAGATTATTTATTTCTCTTTGTTCACCAAAGGTTTTTTCGATTCTAAGAGAACTTCAAAAACTTGATAATCACGAATCATTAAGTGACGAAGAACTAGTTTTTTTCAATGAATTCTCTATCAAAGGCATTCCAAGAACTGTTTCTAAAGAAGCATTTTCAAATCAAGACGTTCTTTCAAGAATGTTCTTTACAGAAGAAGTAGGAAAGAAAATAGATTTAATGAGAAATCATATTTCAAATCTATTTAATTCTGGTGAAATCAACGAATACGACAAAAGATTGCTTTTAATGTTAGTGATTGCTTTTGCTGATAAAAATGCAAACACCACCTCTGTTTATGGTGCTTATCTTAAAAAACAAGATCGCCCGACTGTGTATATCCCTGAAAGTTTTATTGATTTGTTAGAAGAAGAATATAAACAAAAACCTACTACGCCAAAAGGATTTTTCAAAGGTGACATAATAACGAATTTAAAAGAAATGCCAGAATTGGATGTTGCTTATTTTGATCCACCTTACAACACTCGTAAATATGAAAGTAATTATCATATTTTAAATTATATTAGTAATCTAGACTTTAATATTTCTGAAATAAAAGAAGGTTCTAAAACAGGTCTTCCTAGCACTAAGACTAAAAACCTTTTTGGCTCTAAAAAAGGAACAAGAGTTATATTTAAAGATTTAATAGAAACAGGAATGGAATCGTCTAAGAACATTTTTATTAGTTATTCTTCTGACGGTGAAATGACAAAAGAAGAGATTTTTGATATTTGTTCCGATAATAACTTTGAAATTAATGTCTACACGAAAGATTATAAAAAGTTTAAAGCGAACAATATAGAAACAGCAAAATCATTGGACGAAATAATTTACCATATAAGGAGAAGGTAAAATGCTGAAACATGCAAAATTATTTGATTGGATAGGTGGAAAAAAATGGTTGTCTATACAATTAAATCAACTTTTAAAAAACAATTTAAAAAAGAATAAAAAAATAAAATATTATTTAGAACCTTTTGCTGGTGGATTAGGTTCTGCTATCTTTTCACTTAAAACGTTAAAAGAACAAGGTATTGAAACTATTTATCTTAATGATATTAATTCTACTATTATTTCAATTTACAAAACAATAAAATTAGATTATAGCGATTTAATTGAAGAATATTGGAAGCTTGAATTGGAATATCAAAAATATGTTCCAGAAGAAGCTATGGGACTTAAAAAGACAAAAGACAAAGAAATATTAAAGCCATTACTAGAACCTGCCAGAGATTATTATATGGCTCGTAGGGCAGAGTTTAATGAATGTAAGAAAAACGATCCTGCTTCTTTAAAAACTATGGCTTTGTTTTTATTTGTATCAAAACACTGTTTTAATGGTGTTTATCGTGAAAATTCAAAAGGCGGATACAACTCTCCTTTTAATTGGGAGCAAGGAATTGTAAAAAAAGAAGATATCCTAGATAGATTCAAAGAACACCACGAAGTTTTTAATGATTTCAATATTGTTTTTGAAAACTTAAATGCTTTTGAGTTTATTGAAAAATACTTTTATCTTAATGACGAAGCTTTGTTTTATTTTGATCCTCCATACTTAAATGAAAATATTGGCGAAAACAAATATAATGAAGACCATTTTGGATTGCCGCAGCAAAAAACTTTATTAAATATCATATCGAGATTAAGAAATTCTATTTTTAGTAACCACTATTTAGATATTTTTAAATCATTTTGTGAGTCTGAAAAGTTTGATTTTATTACCATTGATAGATCAAACAAAATGTCTTCAAATAATGACACCAGAAAGAAAGCAGTCTCAGAAATACTTGCTTGGCGTTTTAAATAAGAAAATAGCTCTTAGGAGCTATTTTTTTGTTATTAGCCTATGTTTTCTAAAGTATTGTTGGATAATAAACTTGTTCATTAAACACAAGGAGAACAATTATGATTACTTTTACTTGCGATTGCTGCCATTCTTTTCGTTTCTCATTTATTTCGTTAAATGAATCAAGCCATTGCTCAAAATAACTTCATAGAAGAACATTTTTAAGTTTTTTATGTCTTTTCTTGTATTTTTTTTAGAAAATCACTTGAATCTAATCTAAAAGTCTCGTATAATTTAACTATTGATTCAACTACAACTAAAAGGAGCTAGGTTTGGATTACTTCCAGAATGATCGATCTCGAACTTGTCGGATAAACAAGTAACAGGAGATCAAAAATGGCAAGAACATTCAGACACACGAACAAAGACAGCAAAATCCCACGTGGTTACATCGTTGCATACGAGTTTGACTTCGACTGGAACAATAAAGGTCGTAAAACAAACAAAATCAAAGGTGGTTCAATCATTGAAGGAAACGAACGCTGCTACCAAAAAATTGTTTCAGGTTGCTACCAAAAAGGTGTGCCAAAAGCTTACCGCAAGCGTTTTAACAAGAGACAAAAGAACAAAATGAAGAAAGATTTGTTCAGAAAGGTTCGTGAAGACAGAGTGGATGAAATTGAAAGTGGTAAGTACATCCGCAACGCTGGATACTACTATTACTAAAAACAAAAGAGAACTCATCGAGTTCTCTTTTTTATTTTTATTTTGATCGACATACTCCACAAGACACTTGACTACTCCCTCCACTTCCATTTGAACAGCTTATTGCCCTATATGTTGTCTTTACTCAAAAATTATGCTATAAAATAGCAAAATTTTCACTTTTATCCAAAATTATTGGATTACATATTTTTTGTTTGTATTCTTATTTTTTTTTATTTGGAGATATGAGAACCTTGTTCTCATATCATTTTTTTAATTACACTTAACTGTAGATTTACTACAAAGATTTTTTATCTCATTGTTTATCGACGCTATTTCAGCATTAATATTATCAAATTGACCGTCAGGAGCTGACATTGAAGAACCTGCCACAACGTCACCATTTGCCGTAATAGCGTTTGTTGTTAATGTTGTCGTTGTTAGATCACCATTAACTTTTGAAGCACCTTTCGAAGTCGCATTTCCTTTTAATGTTGAGTCGCCAATTACGGTTAATGTTCCGTCAATTGTTGTGTCTTTAAAATCTATTTGACCCGTTATATTCACATCACCGTCAACAATTAAATTACCTTTCACATTTACATTTTGTTTTGCTGTTATATCTTCATTAAATGTTACTTTTTTATTGAATGTTACTTTTCCTTCAAAAGTTGAATTCCCATTAACTATTAAATCTACAACTTCTAAAGTTTTTGTATTTAAAGTTTTTGTTGTCAAATCATTTACTGTTACGGTAGTTGCAACCGTATTATTGATATTTGCTGTATTTATAACTGCTTTTTCTGCTTGAAGTTCTAATATATAACCAATATTTGCAATTGTATTATCAACAATCTGAATAACCTCTGCGCCATTGTTTATCATTCCACAAGGTGTTGTTTCACCAGAATCAACTACTTTTTTATTCATTTCCCACTTGTATAATATGCAATTTCTATTTAATGTTAAATTTTTAAATGTTCCTGAATCTGCAACCACATCAACCATTACTGGAATAGGATCAGCACCATTACCTAAGTAAATACCTATACCACAATCTTCTTCTAAAGTAGGATTACCCCATTCAGTTGGGTTTTTTCCTTCTTCTGCTTTCCACTTAACACATTTTAATGGTGCGCTTCCGTCTGCTTCCATAAATGTCAAATGCTCTCCTAATATTGAATTAGAACCGTCTGCTTTTAGATATTCATTTCCACCTATTCTATTGAAAGACAATCTAAACGCACAATCAGTTGGCGAATCAATACATTCATTTGTTGTCATTTCTTCACCAGTTGAAAGAGAAACAATATCAAAATTATTAACCCCATTATCCTCCGTATTTCTTTTAGATTTTGCCTCTATCAAACCACGCTTCATATGTTTGAAATTCTCAGAAAAAGAATCTTTGTCTGAAAATGATAACAATAAATTGAAATCCTTAATCAATCCTACTGAATCTCTACCCAACTCTGCTGACATTTCAATTCCGTTATCCCTTCTCTTTTCCCAAAGATTACAACTTATAATAGAATCTTTTTCTTTTGAGGTATCAACAGGTTTCCATGTTCCACCAGAACATGAATCTAACTCTTCTGATGTTAATTCTTTTTTTATTAAATTGTTTACTATTTCTGCTTCATTACTCCAACTTGTTGAATCCCAATTTGAAAGACCGTATCCGTCTATCGCAATTCTTTTATCTACTGCATTTACAATATCGCTCGCTTCTTTTATAAATCTTATTCCTGCTTCTTCGTTCGCATTCTCTGAAACCATAGATATTGTCCCTGCTGTTAATGCTCCACCTATTGTCATAACGACTAAAGATTCCATTAACGAAAATCCATTTCTTTTCATAAAAACTCCTGTTTACTACATATCTATATTTATCTCATATTTTTCATTTTTTTCAATCAAGCGCAATGTTAAAAAAATGTCAGTATTCTTTTTTTTCTTTAAGATATTATTTTATTTGTTCTTTTTTTGAAATCATTTTTTTCTACAGGGTGAAAAAAATAACAAGATTTAGATTTTTTTATTCTAATATTTCCACAACTTTTTTATTTTTATAAAATTTGAAACTTTGATTTGATTTTAAAAAAATCGATAAATAACCTGGCTATACTTCAAGCCACTTGCTAAACTTTAGTCAAACAAAAGAGGAACCCACAATGGAACAAAAAATCGACCAAAAAACACAAGATTTTGTCAATTCATTATCAGAAGATACACGAAAAGAACTAGCAGAACTTCTAAGTACACCAGAAGGTCAACAAAAGTTTCGAGATATGATTAAATAATCTGAAATTATATTTTTATAAAGAGTCTTTTTAAGACTCTTTTTTTTTGATTTTTAAATTCAAAAGTGTTAAAATTGCTTATCTCTAAATTAAGGCTTTTTTATGAAAAATATTGCAAAAACAATAATTGACGTTTTGTTAAACAAAACACAAGATTTTGATATTCAAGAAGTAGACAACTTTCTTTTAAGACAAAAAGAAAAAAACTGTTACACTGACGAGATTTCTTATGTCTTTGTTGTTGAAAAGAATTATCGTGAACAAATCTTGCCAGAAAAAACAAAAAAGAACAAAAACTTAAATGAAAGAACAATTGATAATTCTCTGCTTTTCTATATTTCTATTCGATATATCAAAAATGGCGACATCTCTTTTAAAGTTCTACCCAAAAATATCAAAACAGATTACTCATTTTCAATAGATTCTGTAAAATCAGAACACTATGACGATGCTATAAAATTATTAATTGATATTAAAGAAGTTGGGCTTTGCATTCAAAAACTCTACAATGAAAATAAAACAAAAATAGAGTCTGTCTTAGATTCTATCATTCAAGAAAAACATGATTCTGCTCATTACAAAAGAAATAAAAGAGAAGCTATCCAAAAGTATATTGAAGATCACAAACTAATTCAATATTCTTGTTGGAGCCGTGATAAATTTTCTCTTACAACAATTAAAGATAATCTATTAGCTGAAAAAGAAAAAGACGCTAAAACGGCTTTTTCTAGCAGAACTTTATCTTATAAAGATGGTGTAGTTTCAGAAAATAAACATGAACTTTCTATTGAGAAAAATGAAGACCTGTTGTTGTTTTTTATTGCCGACGAAAACAATAATAGGAATAAATATTCTCAAAAAGAGTTTGTCGATGAAGTAACTAATAATCACTTTCTTTAAATAGAAACTTTAATCAAACTAATAAAGCCACTTTGGGAAAAGTGGCTTTTTTTTGACTAATTATTTTGTTAGTGATACATCTAATATATATAATAAATAAAGCGAAAAGGAAATATCATGAATAAAACAATACTCATAACTGCAGCTATTGCATTAGCAGGTTGTGTATCACAAAATAATAGCAACCATGATCAAAAAATAGTTGAAGGCACTTCTTACCTTAATGAGATTAATTTTAAAATGAAGGCGGAATTGACAGATTTAGAAGTCGTTAAAAAGGACTCTTTTTGTTACAACAATGAAGGCAAAATCTACTACAATAATGATCTTTTTGTTTATGAAGGTGAAAACTATTATTGCAGTAAAGATTTTGGTGGAGCTTGGGTTCATGACAGTATAATTAAGGCAAAATAATCGTCTTAAAAATCAACCTTCACACCCTTTTTAAGAGAGCCATTATCTAATTTATATACCTTACAAATTAAAACAAATGATTGTTTCTGTTTTTTACTAAATGGTTCTTGACGTTCTTTTTCTTTTATATAATTATTCATATTTTTAAGCAAGAACTGAACATTAGAACGATCTACATATTCCAATGGATAATCTTGATTAAGTAATTCTTCAAAATCCATATTTGAAAATGTTTCTACTTTTAATTCTGGTTCTTTTAATGATTCTGCAAGTTTTTCGTCAGACTCTCTCAACACTTCCATACATTCCAAGAATATCTCTATATCTTTGGATAACGCTTTTTCTTTTTTTGACTTGTTTATATTTTTTAATTCACTTTGTAAATTTCTTTTTTCTTCTTCTACTGCCATCGCATTCTTAACCAATTCATCTACGAAAACATTATCAAAATCAGAAATATAAAAGTTATCACTTGAAGAAGAATGAATTGACTTTTGTTCTTTAAACATATATCCATTAAGATTTTTTGGATATCTTTCAGCGTCAACATTGTTAGGTTTTTTTAAACTACGCAAAGAATTCCTACATTCTGCTTCTTTAAGATATTGTTCTATTGTTATACTCTCGTCACTTTTCAAAGAGTCTTTTATTTTTGAAAGTATTTTGTTAAACATAAACAACTCCGATATTTTTCTTTATCTTATCACAAATGCAAGGTAAAAATCAACATTAAAAAATGACTAGTTTTTGTTGCTTTTTCCTTTTTGTTTTAGTATTATTATCTCAACGAAACGAAATTCATATGTTCATATTTTTTGGAGACTACAATGTCTAATGCTTTTACTCAAATGATTGCTAATATTCTTGAAAATGTAACAGCAATTGAAGAAAAAAATAAATCATTGTATGAAAAACGTCTTGAACGTGTAAAAGAAGCCTATTCAGAAGCAAACAACGGTCTAATCCCTAATATTGACAAGATTGGTCGTCTTCACGCTCCTTGTAATGGATATACTGTTCCACAATTTTCTAAATTCCTTGAAGACGCAAAAGGGTTTGAAGACAATTATAAAAATGCTTTATTTTCAAAAGGTGAGTTTATTCCATACCCAATGAGTGATGATTACGATTACTTCACTATGCTTGGTGATAGAACAAAACATTACTCTTTTGAGTTTCGTATTCAAGTTAGTGAAAAAGAAATTGAAGTTCTAGAATCAATTAACTGTGAAGATAAACCATTCAGCATTTCATTTAGTCGATCTTGGAATTTCCGAAATGTAAAATATTCATATGTTACTATTCGTTCTTTCTGGAAAACGGTTCATTATGAATTTGCAGATAATTTTCAATCATATCGTCAAATCATTAAAGAACAAGAACGTCTTGAGCAAGAACGTCTCAGATTAGAGCGTTTAGCAAAAAAAGGTAAAGCACCTGTTGGTGTAGATACCGTTTCTGGCACTGTTATTAGCCTTAAAAATGTCTTTGACGGTTTTGGTAATCTGAAAACCAAAATGCTTGTAGAACTTGAAAATAAATCCACTGTTTTTGGCATTCGTCCTGCTCGTATTAAAGAAGTCAAAGAAGGCGATAAAGTAACCTTCACTGCAACTTTCGATAGCACAGATGATGATACCCACGCTTTCTATAAAAGTCCTAAGCAAGTCTCATTTGAAGAACAAGTTGCTTAATTTTAAAAAAGTCTTCTTCCCGAAGGCTTTTTTCTTGTTTTATCTCTTCGATTATTGTATTATTAACTTATTGAAAAAACACGTAAGGCTAAAAAAATGAAAGAGTATTCTGAAACTACACTAACTATCCTTAAAAGAACAGAAATTGATCTTAAACTATCTATTGCTACTCATTTTAATGATGGCGAAGCATTTGTTCAAGAAGCTATTCTTTTTAACCACATTGCTCTGAGTGTCCAAGAAACTAATGAAATGTTGGACGCTTTCTTGGATATGCAATACAACGCTTCGGAAGAAGACAAAGGTGTTTTCTACTCTTGGGGTTCTGGTTCAGCAGAATACCTTAAAGATGGAAAAACAGTAGACAACGAACACTATAAAATTCGTTTGCAAGAAACGGGTGAAAAAGATGTTATTCTTTCTTTATCTACACTTGTTGAATTAAATTCCGTTTTAAAAGAAATGAATATCAACTCAGAAATCCGATAAGGACAAATTGATGAAAAAATGTGATAACCAATGTAAATACTACTGTAAGGCATTTGACCATGAGTTTAGCGATAAAGCTTGTTCTTTGAGTGACGCATACTCGGTTAACAAAGGTTCTGAATGTTCTTATTATGACAAAAAAATTGAAGTAAAAGAGATTAACGATAGTTAATCTCTTACAAAGAGAGATTAATAATGAAAAATGAAAAAACGATTAAAAGAAACGGGCATCTTTTAACTTATAAAATAGCAAATATTGTAACTGCAACTTTGAATAAAGATATTGATGTTTTTGTTCAAGGTTGCAATTGTTTTTGTGGGTTTGGAAGAGGTTTAGCGGAGGAAGTTCTTGAAAGGATTCCTGACGCTTATTATAAAGCCGATAAATTAACAAAAGCGGCTGACAAGTCTAAACTAGGAACATACAGTTTTGTTGAAATTGATAATGGAGCTGTCGTTGTCAATGCCTATACCCAATATCATTACATAAGAAGAAAAAATAATGAACCAAAAGTTAAAAACGGTAGAGGTTATGTTTTAGCTAATTATGACGCAATCAGATCTGTTATGCAAAAACTTGCTATTGAGTATCCCGACAAACACATTGGAATGCCTAAAATTGCTGCAGGTTGGGCTAATGGTGATTGGGAAAAAATACAAGGCATCATTATTGAAGAATTGATAGATAAAGGAATTAAAGTCACCTTCTATGTCCAAAAAGAATCCGAGATTCCATTTTAAACATTAAAAAAGCACAACGTTGTTGTGCTTTTTCTTTATCATAAAGAATATTCATAATTGCAATATTTTTTAATTAATTTATTGTATTCTTTTATGGCTTTTTCACCACGCAATACTTCTGTATCTTTTCTTCCTTTAAAATAATCTTTTACTGCATACATGTCCAACATTAGTCCTTCTTGAATCAAAGCCATTTCTCTTTCTTCAAAAGATTTAGATTCTTCAACAAGATGTTCTACATATCTTTCTGCGCCTTTTTTTATTTTTGTTACTATAAATGATTCATATTCTCCTTGTTCGAAATCCCAACAACGAGCAAAATAAATTTCTCCTTCTATGTAGAAGAAATAAGATAAAGGTCCGTCATACCAATCTACAACAAAATCCTCTGTATAGTTATAATAACCTTTTAAAAAGGTTTTCTTTTCTTTATCTCTAAGAATATCTTTATGCCCAACCCATTTTACATTGAGAGCATATTTTTCTGTCAAAGAACCCTTCGCATTAATGTAATCACAATAGCGAATAATAGCTTGATTTCCTACCGTATCTTCGAAATTTTCGGTATATTCTCTCACCACCTTATTTTGTTCTCTATAAGGCAATGGTTGATAATGATCAAAAAATCTTCTTCTCATTTGTTGCATTCTCAATAGTCTATCATCTTTCATTTGTTTTTTTCTTTTAATTTTCCTTCATAGTATTATATCAAAAAAACAACCATATTAAAAGATTGTTTCGTGTTTCTTCTTATGTTACTATAAACATAATTAAACAGTGAAAGGTAACACTATGAGTTCTTTATTTTTACACTATATCAAAACCCCATTTCCTAAAAAAATTGATTTCTGCCGACTATCTTTGCAAGTAATCAATACCACTCATTTTCGAACAATGCAATCACACTTACTATCATTCAATCCAGAAGAAATGGTTTTTTTTAATTTTGAAGAAATGTCTTCAAAAGAAGCAATGAATTTAATTCTTTTGGAAGGATTTAGTTCTTTGTGTTCAAGTGTTCTACTTATTCAATTTCCAGAAGAAGCCCAAAAAATCATTGACGAATCGTTAGACCCTGAAAAATGTCAGATTCATAATGGTATCCCCTACAAAGCAGAGTTTGATGATAAAGGCATTCTAATTCGAGATCATAATTCAGAAGAATGGAAACCTTTAGAACGTCGATACCTTGTTCAATTAGAGCAAATCTTTTTTGAATCTGAATATGAATTCCACGTTCAGGAATACACCGAAGAATATCAACAAAGAGTAAAAGATTTATCAGAGGAAATTGAAAAAGGAAATCTTTCTCAAGAAGATTTTGATAAAATTGTAAATAGTGGGATTGAAAATTTCAATTCAAATCTAAAAGAAATCGGAACAAAAGCTCTCTTCTCTTGAAGAGAGTTTTTTTTGGCTATATTATTAATTATATGATTTTAATCAAACTATAGTTGATAACACTGATTTTTATATTAGTGTTGTTTTTTATTCTTTTTTGAAAAAAAACTACAAAAAAGTATTGCCTTAATCTCATTATCAACATATAATAGCACCCATAAACAAGACAACAATCACATAAAAAGGTATCTAATTAATGAAAAAAGTATTTTCTAAAATTGCACATAAAGCTCGTAAAAACTCTGGTAACTCTCTATACACTACTCAAAACAAAGAAAAGCCAGTAGAGTCTATGCAGAATATTACTTCTTTTCACGTTGCAAAAGGTTTTGAATACCCTTCTTCAATTTTTCCACTAAAATAATAATTATTGTAATATTACAACAAAAAAGCCACTATCCCTAGTGGCTTTTTAATTTTTTCAATAAAAATAAAATTAATTTTTTGAATCCAATATTAATTTTGCCAAATCATTTTCTAAATCTAATTTTTCAATATTTTGATAACTTACCCAATTTTCATTATCAAAATTTAAAAGCACACCATCGCTAATATATTTCAATATTTCATTTACACTTAAACTAGAATCTAGATTTTCATTTAAATACGAGGCAAATGCAAACAAACTTTCAATACTAAAATTTGAAGTTTCTGTATTTTTAATGGGCATTTTCAAATAATTTGCATATTCAAATAATTTATTTAAAAGTTCTTCATAAGCACATTCTGAATTTAAATCTCTAAAGGTTTTCGTTGGAAACACCTTACCTACTTCTTTTCTTCTAAAATAAATAAGTATTTCTGCTAATAATGTTCTTAGTGAATGAGGGTTGATTGAATCTTTTTTCATTTTAAATCTCCAAAAAAAGGTGAACTTGGTTGTTCACCTTTGTTATTTTAAAATTAATTAAGCAGCTTTAATGCCTGAATATTTCAAAAATGGTTCTGTACGTGGCTCTGAACCTTTAAAATCACGGAACATATCCATAATCTCACGAGAGCTACCTTGACTTAGAATTAAATTTAGATAACGCTCACCTGTTTCTCGACAAATCACACCGTTTTCTTCAAATGTCTCGAAGATATCAGAAGCCAAAATATCTGCCCATTTATAGCTGTAATAACCTGCAGCATAACCACCTGCGAAAATATGTCCGAAGTTATTAAAAAATGAAGTTTCACGATGTGAAAGTGGCATACCTACTTTCTCACGGAACTCATCTGCAACTTTTTGAATATCTGTTCGACCTTCTTTATGAGCGATCATATCTGCCAAACTAAACTCCATTTGACGCATTAGACCAATTGCAGCACAGAAATGCTCTGCTTCGATTAGAGAGTCTACCATTTCTTGAGGAAGTGCTTCACCTGTTTCAACGTGAGAACTAATCTTAGCCAATACTTGCGGTTTAGAACAGAAGAATTCCATAAATGTACTTGGTAGTTCAACTGCGTCCCAAGGCACACCCGTAATACCTGCTGCACCCTTTGTATCAATCTTCGTTAGAGTGTGGTGTAATGCGTGACCGAATTCGTGGAATGTTGTCACCACTTCATCAAATGACAATAGTGATTCTTTGCCTTTTTCTGGCATTGGATAATTACATGTAACAAAAGCTACTGGAACAGTATCTTCTGTTCTTTCCGTATAATCAGCCATCCAAGCACCACTACGTTTGCCAGTTCGTGCAAAGAAATCACCGTAAATATATGCTACTAATTCACCGTCTTTCTTGATCTCGAATAGTTGTAGTTCATCGACATATTTCTTATATTCGAAATCAACTTGTTTTACATCGTAGCCGAATAGCTCTTTAATTGTCCAGAATAGACCGTCTAGCACCTTCGAAATAGGGAAATATTCCTTAACCTTTTCTTCGTCAATATTAAATCGCTCTTTTGTCATTAAACGAAGAACGATACCGCTATCCCAAGGTTCTAGTTTTTCTTCTTCTTTAATAAAACCATTAGCAACAGCGAAATCTTTGATTTCTTTACGCTCTACATGATATTGAGTTGTTGCTTTTTCTGTCAAATCTTCTAAGAAGTCTACAACTTGCGTTGGCGTTTCAGCCATTTTCTTACTTAGAGATAGTTCTGCGTAGTTTGCATAACCAAGCAACTCTGCTTTTTCTTGGCGTAATGTAATAATTTCTTTTACAATTTCAGTGTTATCATATTCATTTTCAACACCGTTTCGTGGAGTTGCAATTGTTTGAGAGTTCATGAATACTTCTTTACGAAGATCTTTATCTTCGGCATATTCAAGAACTGCAATACGATCAGGGAAATTTGTTTTGATTCGGTAAGCAACACCTTCTACTTCTTCTGCCTGTCGAGCAAAACGTGATTTATCGACTTCTGTAATACCTACCAAACGAGAATCGTCAACTAAATCAACATTCAATTCATTTGAATCATTTTTTGCATTATTACCAAACTTGGAAGATAGTTCACTTAAACGAGTATTTACTTCAAGCAAACGTGCTTGCTTATCCTCCTCTAAATCAATACCTGAGTTTTTAAATTCAAGCATTTCACGATCAATCACTCGACGTTCTACTTCTGTCAAGTCTGTTTCTGAAATCTTTTTGTATACTGCATACAAATCTTTATCTTGACCAATTTTCGCACCATAGATACTGAATTCTGGAATCATTTTCTCATATTCTTCCATAAATGCATTATCTACATCACATACACCTAGAATATGGCTTAGTTCATTCATAAACAGACCAAACTGAGATTCGACTTCTTCTACAACATCTAGTGATTTAAAGGTTGGAGTTTCGATTTTTTTTAATTCTTCGTTAGCTGCTAGTGAGGCTTCAATGAAATGTTTGATTTTTGGAACGACGTCTTGTGGCTGCATAGTAAATTCAGGAAATTGTTGTGCTTTAGTCATTATTTTCTCCTTGTGTAAAAACCTGCATTATACAGAATAAAACTGTGATATACAATAATTTTTTACAACAATCTTTTTATGATTGTTTTTTGCACTTCTTTTGCTTTTCTTGTATAATAAAAGTACAAAGAGTAAACAGATTAATTAAAATTTACACAATGAAGAAAATCAAAGTTAAACTACATAACCAAGGCATTTACTTATCTGTCGAGGTTACAGAAAACCAGATGTTAAATGTTTTTTTGCACCCTGATAATGGTTACGGTTTGCCTGTGGAACATGATAGTGTAATAGCTCGTTCTGTTTATGACTTGGAAGATATTGACGTTAGATTTACTTTAAAGAGATTTATTACAAACATTGAAGATATGTCTAATTTACTTGCTTATGATAATGGAGAAACAAAAACTGTTTTTATTTTGCACTCTGGAACAAACATAAGAACTTTTTTTAGTGAAAGTTATAAAGAAAGTAAAAAGTTAATTGAATTATTCAATCCAAATAAAAGAAGTGAAATTGTCGATTTATGGTTCATATCATTTAAAGGTTAAAAAAGAGGTTTCTATGTTTGATAGTGTGGTAGTAGAAAAACAAGAAAAATTCAGCAAAGAAGAAATCTTGTTCTTTTTTGAAAATTATGACAAAAATGCAAAAAAAGCCATGCTATTGTTTGGTGGTATTATTATGTTTAATATTCTTATCTTAAACATTGATATCTTTCCTGAAAAATATGACAAAAGTTTTTCAGCGTTCTTTGCTATTTTTACTTTTGGTGTCGGAATGAGTTCTTTTCCTTTTTTTGAAAAAATGACCAACAACATGCTTTTAGCTTATCAAATTGTTTCTCCTGATACTATTATTCAAATCCTTGAGAGTAATCATGTTTCTAACAAAATGAAATTAGAATTAGTTCACTCTGTCAGTAAAAACAAAATTGATTACATAAGAAAACTTGATATTTCTCAAAATACAAGAGATTTTATAAAAAAAATTTAACTATTTTTTTTTGTTTGACTGCTTCATTTTAAATGATATTTTTGTTTATAACGAATTATTTAACAAAAAGGATTTTAAATGGAAATCAAAATCAACGGAAAAACACTATTACTTGGATTAGCTCTTACTGCAGCATTTACTTTTGGCGAATATGTTAGCATTATAAACGGTGGTGGTTATATATCACAAGCAGCAATACCAGAAAATGGAAGTGTCGAGATTGTGGAAAGAAAAGAAAATGCAACTGGTGGATATACCATTTGGTCAGACGGCTATAAAGAAGCTTGGGGACAATTTGAAAAGGGTTCAAGTTTAAGCAATGTTGAAGAAATCGTTATCAATCTTCCTTTTACTTTTGATTCTCCGAACAAAGCTTATGCTAATGCAAATATTAAAGGAAGAATTGGAAGTGGTGATTCAACGGTTAATGTTGGAACAATAACGACAACAACAGCTTCTTTTCTACCTGACGGAAGTCATTCTGGTACTCTTGCCGCTACTGGAATAACTTGGACAGTTAAAGGTTATTAAAAAAGGTCTCTTTTGAGACCTTTTCTTTTAATGCTTGTAATTATCAATGTGCTTTCTGATATGCTCCATTAACAAATAAATTTCCAAATCTTTTGGTTTTTCCCACAAGATATCTGATTCAATTCTTTTTGACAATTCTGATTCTGTCATTCTATTTTCAAAATAATGACCTGATTTTTCACAATAAGACTTGAGTCTTTCAACTGGTAGTAGACCTAATGCGTCAACTTTTTCATCGTTAAGTTCAACAAAACAATGTGCTAGAAATGTTCGAGAAGATTCTGTCATGTAATCATATTCAAGAGCTACTATTTCTGCTTTACTGCCAAAATACCTTTTCATTGCTAAGGCGAAAACATGAGAACGTTCGGTTAAATAATCTTCAATTTTTGCATTGAAAGCAATTTCTTTACCTATTTCGTATTTTTTCTCCAACATTTTTTTCTCTCTATTAGTTTTGTTTGAATAATTATATCTTTTTTTTCGATTTTTTTCAATTAATAATAAAAAAATATAGGTAAAATTTTTATTGCTTTTTTATATTTTTAGTTTTATAATTTTGTCATTCATTTTTATAGAGGACTTTACAATGTTAGAACGAACCAATGGAGCAATTACTTACAAAACGTTCCAAGACAAACTTCAGAATATGGAATCCAATTTAAAGGAAAATATCAAGATTGCAGAAGAAATGCATAAAAGTTTTAAAGCAGAAATGGACGAAGGCGACATGAGAGAAGTTGCATATTTATATGTTTTAGAACAAAATGTTTTAACCGCACGAAAAGCGTTTACAGATTTTTTCAAGCTGCCATTAATGCAATAACATATTTTTAACTTTTTATTTTTTTTTAGTTAAAAATAATTTGATTAAAAATATTTTAATGTTAATTTGTAATTGTTACCGTAATAAACTTATTACTTTTAACATTTCGTTTGAAGAGACTACTTTTTCGTAAGGTAGTCTTCTTTTTTCTTTACTTTCCAATCAATTCTTGATAAAATACCTCTATTAATTAGAACTCATTTAGAGAATAAAGATATGCAAAAACAACCACTTATTACAGAACGATTAAAAGAACACGTTAACCAACTAGAAGATATCCTTGAGTTAGGCAAGCGAGTTAACTTTTCTCGTAGAAACTGGAATGAATATTACATTGGTCATCACTATCATGTAGAAAACAAAGCAATCAAAGCTTCTGCTGTATATCTATATCAGATCTCTCATGGTCGTATTAAATCTACTATCGGACTAAGTTTTAATTTTATTGATGAATCTGTCGGTTATGAAAAACAGGTTAAACTCCCTATTGAAGAACAAACAGTTCAATTTACCTATTGCCTAGATATCGAGAAAAAAAATAAACCACTTGTTTATTCTCCACCATTTAAATTGGAAGAAGCAAAATCAAAATTTCGTGAATTGAAACTTCACCTACGAGAGAAGAAAGAAAAAGTCGGTCGAAAACTTAACATTAAGGAGATTTCTGTTATTTTTGACTTTATTTTCTTTTCTCTTGATCCGAAAAATGAAACTATTCTTGAAAAACGTGCAGAAGAATTGTTAACCGATTTAAGCACTGACATTAAGGAAAACAAAAAATCTTTTGTTGCTGCAAATAATAAAGTTAAAAACACTCGAACAAAAATTAATCGTGAAGTTAAGAACTCTACTGAACGTGAAGAAGTAGAGCGACTTGAAAAAGAACTAGCAAAAGCAAAAGAAAATTTAGAAAAGCTACGTAAAGATAAAGAAGTAGAGTATGATTTAGAAAATCTTATTCAAAAACAAGAAGATGAAACAAGAAATTGGACTACAACGAAAAAAGAAGCCCCTGAACGAGCAGAAGCTATCTTAAAAGAAGAACGTATTCCTTATCGTTATTGTCATATTATTGACCCATTACTATCTGACAAATGAATCATTCTTGGAGATTATATTATGATTACAGCGCATTTATCCAAAGAGGTTAAAAGAGTTATTAGACACCATGTATCTATCAATTATGCTCTTGCTAAAAAACTAGTCAATAGCTTAACAGCCAATTCTACTGTTATTCCATTGAAATATACTCCCGATCACGAAGAAGTTATCGACGTTAGTATTAAACTGGTTAAAAATGAAGTCAAACACTATATCTTTGTTAAAAATGGCAAAGAAAATATTGTATCACGCAAACAAATGCTTGATGCTCTTACTACTGGTGAATACTACATTATGAAAGATAATTAAATTATGTTGGTCGAAGAAAGAAAAAAATGGCGCAAATCAATGGAAGAAGGCAATCTTCCATTGATGCCTGTTCTTAACGCATATCGAGATAATCGAGAATCTGAATCTTGGCGTTCGTCAAAAACTGCCGAAATTATGTGTGAATATATACTATTTCTTGAAGAAGAACTTGAAAAAGCAAAGAATTTTAAAAAATAATTGCTTTTAGTCTCTATTTTATATATAATTACACCACACACACAAAAGAGGCACACACAATGAAATTTTTTATCTTAGCAAAATTCACTGAACCTAAACTCCTTGACGATGGTGTTGATGAAAAAACTAAAATTCTAAACACTTACTTCAATGTTACTGGTGGTAAAATTGATAAAGTTAAAGAAATAAAAAGACTTCAATCAGAATTAACACTTGAAGATATCCAAAAACATTTAGTTCGAGAACGCCCTCGTGCCAAAATTATTGAATTTACAATTTTAACAAAACCAAATACTCGTTGGGTGCAAGGTGAGTATTATGCTCATGATTATGATGCTTTTGTTGCAGGTCGAGCACGACTTATTAAATGGACAAGCGATTTTAAAACATTAGAAGTTGAATGCTTAGATAAGAGCAAATATGTCATGGACGGAGTTTGGGATTATTCAGAGTTAGATAATATTCATGATAATTGTTGTGGTGATAAATTCTATCCTAACAAACCAATAAAATAACAAAATAAAAAAGCGGATTGAAATCCGCTTTTTTTTGTTTTAATTTTTGTTTTTTTTGTAAAATTCAATTGCGTTTCCAATAGAAATATTTAAAAGTTGTTTCGCATAGTCAGGTATATTCATTACGTCCAATTTTTTTTGAATTGTCTTGATATCATAATCTTTAATTAGACATGAAATGCTTGCATTGAAAAAATGACTTGTAATTAACTTTGTATCACTGAAATCTAATGTAATTTGATCTTCTTTTTCGAAGCACGATTTTAAGACTTCATACAGCTCCCTACCCTTCTCCATTGTACATAAATTTTCACCGTATTCTTTTCCTACATTTATAAACATTTTTACCTCATTTTTTTACTTAATGTATTCTACATTATTTTAAATTAATTTCAAGCATTGTTGTTTTTAAAGGCTTTTTTTGCTATAATCACCCTACACGTTAGGAGATATTAAATGCGATTTAGATACGAAGGTTTTGAAAAAAATATTCCAGAAGGCAAAGCAAATGGCTATGTTTTTTATTCTGTTCGAAATGCGAAAATGCAAGCTTTGATTGCACAACTTCAATCACTTTTATCAAAGAAAGGTTTTAACTTTGAGGTTAAAGTTGATTCGAAATCTATTACATTCAGACTATTTAACAAAAAAGAAAATTCTTGGGAATATGTTGATACTTATATCTGGCTAAAAGCAGAACATACTCATATTTCTCGTGAAGAATATTCCCGTTGGTTCTTTGTTGATTCAAATGATTCTTTAAGAACTCATTTTGGTTCTCGCTTACCGACTTATGTAGATGATTTCTGGACAGAACTTGAAACTTTATACAACAAAGGTTTCTTTAAATCTTGGATTAATGAACTTAACTATCCATTTAACAACGAACGAATTGTTAATGAAAACATTGATGTCACAAAAGCATTACTTAGCCACCCAGAAGATTTTTTAAGTGTTGCTATTGAAGAAGGCAATAAAGCAGGTCGAATCATTGCTGTTAATTATTTAGAATCTGAGCTTGCAAAGAAAGGTTTTATTTGTGACGGAGTTTTAAACGGAGATTCTATGTCTTTTGTTTTTAAAAACACGAAACGTGGTAAATGGACAGAAGCGACAATGGATATTCAATTTGAAGTTGAAAAACGAACTTATGAACATGCGCCAGAAGTGGAAAATAACGTTCCACAAAATCCTAGAATTGTTGTTACAGAGCCAAACGATAAAGCAACCAAACACTATAACAATTTTATTGAATATGTCGGTTCACAAGAATTTGAAGACGCTGTAGACAATGCAATAAAAAGTTTGTATTATCCATACAACACTCATTCTCACTTTAACTGTTAAAGGCTTGTTATGAAAAATAAACTATTACTTGAATTGGAACTTGAAGATCTAAAAGCTGGTATCACCATTTCTACATTTATCGGTTTTGCCATTATGTTTTTTGGCTCTATTTATTTTTCAGGAATTGAAAGTCTTGTAATTAAATCGATTTTTGCAAAGATCTGGGTTCCTTTGATTTTCTTATCTGCCACCATTACTTGCGTTTTATGTTGGCTTGAAAATGAGAAACATAAAGAAATCGATAAAGCTAATTGTTGACTTTTAATATATTGATTTAAAGTGCCTTTCTAGGCACTTTTTTTTGCCTGAATGAAATTTGAAAAGAGTTGATTAAGTAATTCTTATAGGTTATAATTATTCTATCAAATTAACTAATTCGAGAACAAAAAAATGATTAAACCTTATGTAATGACCAACCATGCAAAAGAGCGTAAATCTGAATTTTTTCCACGAGTTAATCTCGTAAAAGACTTTGAAACGGTAACAAATTGTTCTAGTGAAGAGATCTATGATCTGAAAAACACCAAAGCATATAAGACTATTAGAAAATCAAAAAAAGACAATATCAAGTTTTTTAAAACAAAAGCAGGTATGTATCTTATTGTCGAGCAGCGCACTCAAAGAAATGGTAAAACTCGTAATTTTATTATTACTATCATTGACCTGTTAAACCCTATGTCTTCTTTTATGTCTCATTCATTTAAACGTCAAATGATTCGTGAAAGTCATAACCTGCAAGAAACTTCAAAACTTTCTCCACTTGAACTACGTGAAAGAAAAAAAATCAAGACAAACGGCAGAAAAGCAAAAAGAAAAATTAAAGGTCAATCTAATGAAGCTATTCATCGTGTTGTTGATAAATTGAACGAACGTAAAGATACCAATGGCTTTGTTTTTTCTTCATTAGATTTTCATCCAATGGATGGTGCATTAATGCTTTCTAATGCAAACAACATGATTCAACAAAGAAATCAACTTTTAGAACTAGCGAAAAAGAATACCGAAGCTTTGGAGCAAGGCTCGAATGACGCAATTTCAGGCTCTGCTTGTAAAGCTCTTACTGTTCTTAATAAGATTTATCTTAAAAACAAGCTCCATCGATTATTTGCTTCACACCTTCGAGACGGTGATGCTAAAATTTGGATGCTTAAAGAATATTCTATTTTGATTGATTCTTTAACCAAATCTCTTTCGGTAGTTGCTGAAAGAGGTCGAGCACTTAAAGAGTCACACGTTGACTCTGCTAAAAACTTTTTGATACTATTGCTTGACTTTAAAGGTTTATCGAAAGAGTTTGACCAATCTGTTGCTTTATTTGGTGAAGCAGTTGTGGACACTCAAATGAACCTTATCAGAAAAGATATTAAAAAGAACAATGATGTTTATGCTGCACCACTGAGAAAAGCAATTCGATTAATTGAAGATTTTAATATTGATAGCAGAGAAAAAGAACTTCAAAAAATGAAAAAAGCACATGACAGCATTATGGATTCTGGATTCATTAAACTTAGTGCTAACGATTGTTTTGCAGATTAAATAACTTGATTTAAAGTTGTTTTTATTTTAAAATAAAATAAGTATTCACAACGGAGTTTTGTTAAATAATGAAATTGTTAAATCAGTTGTTTTCTAATTCAATTAAAAATCCTATTGTTGGACTAACAGTTGTCGTTTTAATTATGGCTATCGGCATTCCCTTTGCATTAGCTACATTTGGGGCTTGGATTTTACTACTTTTTGGCATTTCTATTGCTGAAAATATTTCAAAGAAAAAAAGAGGCAGTTAGCCTCTTTTTTTATTGTTTTCTATATCTCTTTTTTGTACAATAATATTGTATATCTCAAAAGGAGAAATAAGGATGACACTAAATCAAGCAGAAGAACAAAAAGCAATAAAACGATTGGAAGTAATGATCGAAGCGTTTCATCGTGGTGAACTTACTTGTCTTACAGGTAACAAAGTAGAGGTTGATTACTCTCATATGTCCGATGATACTGTTTATGCGTCCAAATAATTTTTGATAATTAAAAACAATTAAAGAGGTCACTATGTTTGAAGTCAAAACTTTAAACAAAATTAGTATTGAAGATTTAGAACAGTATATTTCAGATTCTGTTTTTGGCTATTTTTCATATGGTTCTTTTGTATATAAAAATAAAAAACCAGAAGATTATGACTTGATTGTTATTACTCAAAATCATAACGGTCAGAAAAGTGTTGTTGTTGAAGATAAAGAATATCAATTTTCTTTTTATGATATTGAAACTTTTTCTAAAATGATAGAAAAAGAAGATATCTGTTTCTGGGAAATCTATTCGTTGTTAAAGCATAACACTGATCAGGTTATTTTTGATTATAAAGATGAGCTTTTAGATATATTTAATCAACACTCTTTGATATTGTTAAATTTACGTTCTTCTATTTCTGGTATTTGTAGTAATAGTTATGTTAAAGCTAAAAAGAAAATCATTGTCGAAAATGATTTAGACTTAAATGTTTCTATGAAATCATTATGGCACTCTATTAGAATTGCAAACTTTGGTGCGCAAGTTGCCACAAATGGCTTTGTAACCGATTTTAAGAGCGTTAATGAGTTGTATAATGAAATTGTGTTAGATTATTCCAAATACAATGATTTTGATACCCCTATTGCTTTCTGGGACTATATTCATAAAAAATATAAACCTATTCATAACAAACAATTAAGTGATTTCAGAACACTTTGTCCAAAATAAGACTTCCGCATGGAAGTCTTTTTTCTTGTTTATTAAAAAAACTTGAGTTATATTCGGGATTCTTATTATTAAGGACAAAAGAATGACACGAGAAGAAAGATATATTGAATTAATAGAAGAACTTCAAAAAAAGAAACAAGAACAAGACGAGATCTTTAAAGAATTTGAAAGAAAAAACATTGAACCAAAAACTATTCCTTATTTAATTACTTTTGCATTATTCGCATTTTTTTCTTATTCTTTTTTCTTTAATGATTTATCATCAGGAACACTAAACGAAAATCAATATTCAAGCTTGTTCTTTATTTCATTCATTGTCTTAGTATTAGCTTTTTTTCTAGCTGGAATTAAAACATTTCTATTATTTATTATCAATCACAAGAAAATCCAAAAAATAACTCAGAAGTGTAGGATTTTTTTTATGAGGCGTAATTCTACATATAAAAAAATTGAATTAAAGAAAAATATTTTATTAAAAAGAACCACAAATGAATTAATTAAAAACAAAAAGAATTACAAACTTATTGAAGAAGAGATTTCATTAATTGAAAAAAAAGGAATAAATCAAGAATATTTACAAAAAACAATTATTCATAAAATTGTAAATAAAGAGCTTACATATTCTAAAAAATATTTTTATAATAATTTAAAATTAAAAAAAGAAGACCAATATGTATTAAAAGAATATATTTAGTCAAAAATAAAAGCCCAGCCAGGGCTTTTATTCATTTTCAATTTTTACAATTTTCTCTTCTTTTTGCTCTTTTGTTTTTATTTTTTCTTGGCTTATTATTTCTTTTAGTGTTTCTGTATTTTTTCTTTTTTGATTTCTTGTTTTTAAATTATAGATAATATTTTTTATTTTGGTTTTTAATAATAACCATTGATATGATTCTTTTATAGAATAATCGTCTTTATTTAAATCTCTTAACAATCTTCGGTTTGGTAATTTAATTATCAAAATCGTTATAAAAGGGAATAAAAAAAGAACATCAAACAAAAGATCATTCCTTTTCTTGATTTCTTCTGCTTTTATTGTCTCTAACTCTTGGATATATATTCCATTATTATCATAAGTTAACGTCTTTTCTATTTCCTCGTCAGCATTTTTGCTAAAAACATAATGTTGACTTTCCCTTAGATAACCTTCTTTTGTTTTCTTTATGGTTTTTTCTGAAGAATCTATTTTGAATTTTTCAAGATTTAAATTTTTATTCGAAGTATTATAACTAAATGAAACTCTATCAATGTAATATCTTTCTCTATTCTCGTCATTAAACAATGCAATTGATAAATCACCAAAACCTTCTTTTTTTATGTTATACTTATATATTTTTGATATATCTCCGTTATAAACATTATGTAAACCAGTTTCTTCCAATTTTTCTAATTCAATTTCAGATAGGTTTAATACTACTCCATTTTTAAACGAACTTTCAGGAGTGCGGCTATACTCTATACCAAACTCATTAAATATATAATCGAAGTTTTCACTTAACAATTCTGTATTCTCAAATCCTCTCTGTTCAGGTTTGTTATCTGAAACTATTGAAGCTATGCCACTTAAACCTAACGTGCAAGACAACAATAAAATTGGTAAATATTTTGCTTTCATTTTTGTAAATTCCATTTGTTTTTTTTCGAATATAAACAATTTATTTTTTTAACTCAAGTTTTACTTGATTCTTTTTTCGTTTTTTTTTATATTTAAAAAAAATAGGAATGATATATGAGTGAAGAAGAACGATATTTAACATTATTTGAAAAGCAATTTGAGATTAGAGATAAGTTATTGAAAGCAAAAAAAAGGTTTGAGAATAACACTACTGATAATCGTATTAATTATTTTAAATACTACTTTCTTTTTTTTGTTTATGGATCACATTTAATATTTTCACTATTTTTCAGACCTGATATTCTTTTTTATTATGTAAAGCTTTCTCCATTTACTGTATATGTTTTTGATATCTTTGTTATAACGATCTTTATTTTCTTTTTTAGGTTTGTTGGCTTTATGTTTGAAGACGCTTTATCTAGAAATAACTTTTTTGTTAAATTTAAACAATCTTTAAAAATCAAAAAAATGAAAAAAAACAAGAAATACAAACGTTCTGAATTAAGAAACAATATTGAGATTAAACGTTATTTTAAAAAAGAAGATGAGCTTCAAGACGAATTACAAAAAATCCACAAAGAGCTTGAAAAAATAAATATATCAAAATTCGATCCTGAATATCTTCAAGAAATTGCTTTAAATATGGTGTTAAGTAATGAAATCAAATATTCAAAAAGCGAAATTTTGAAAAATCTTGATCTTGATGATTTGGATATTAAAGATATTAATTCTATATTAGAAAAAGAAAAGCCTTAGATCCCTCTAAGGCTTTTTTTAAACATTTTCTATTTCTGTTTTATTTTCTTTCACTAATTCTTTTTCTTTTCTTGATTTTATTATCTTTCTATTTTTTACTCTTATATTTTTCTTACTTTTTAATGCTTTTTCAATTTTCCCTTTAATAATTACGTCATTTTTCATTTCTCTTCCTGTAATTGATATTAAGGCGGTTATTAATGAAATTCCTAGTAAAAGACCTGCTTCTATTAACATAGTTAGAAAAACAACATCTCTCCATTCAGTCATTTCTACTTCTTTATGATCTAATTCACCCTTATCCTTAATAGCAGCAGAATCATAACTGTTATATGTTTTTATTAACCCCCTTTCATCTGATTTGTAATAATATGCACCTGTTGTTACTAATCCTTCGTCGTTTTTCAGGTAATAATTGTTTATTATTTTATCAAAATTATATTTATCAATATTGAGCATTTCAGGACTTATTACATTTTGAAATTCTTCTAAATTATCCTTATATGTTCCTTCTGGATATTCACCAAGGAAATCTAAGATAAACAGGCTTGGAAGCCTCGCCC
>CEUY01029595.1_pt1 | contig 74680 bp, 69 predicted proteins | sample 361481 | NCBI WGS metagenome assembly CEUY01 (sample SAMEA2622737, study PRJEB7988) | marine metagenome | isolation source: saline water (ENVO:00002010), including | reverse complement strand
GCACCTTCTGAATTGAAAAATATAGCAGATTATATAGCTCCTTCTGCTGATTTTGATGGTTTAGCTGTTGCTATTGATGAATTTATTTTACCTAAATTAAGTTGAAAATTATGAAATAATAGTATATTTTGGAGAGATGGCCGAGTGGTTTAAGGCGCTGGTTTCGAAAACCAGTATGAGAGTAATTTCATCGTGGGTTCGAATCCCACTCTCTCCGGATTTTCGAACTATGCTTTACTGTTATTATGCTTGGAGAGTTGCTAGAGTGGCCGAATAGGCGCGACTGGAAATCGCGTGTCCCTTTTATAAGGGACCGTGGGTTCGAATCCCACACTCTCCGCCATCATATTATTAATAATTTAAATTAAATTAGAGGATAGCTTATATGAACAAAGACTTGGTAATTGTGGAATCCCCAGCTAAAGCTAGAACTGTAGGAAGGTTTTTAGGTTCAAAATATGAAGTTGTAGCTTCAATGGGCCATGTTAGAGATCTAGCAAACACAGGCCCTGGAGGATTAGGAATTGAAATTATTGAAGAAGAAGATGGATTATTATCTTTTAATCCAACATATACTGCAATTATTGATCCTAGAACAAAAAAAGTTGATTCAAGAAAGAAGAAAATAGTTGCTGACATAAGAAAATCTGCAAATAGTGCTAATACTGTTTATTTAGCTACTGACGCTGATAGAGAAGGTGAAGCAATTTCTTGGCATTTATTAAGTGCAGCAAAAATAGATGTGTCAAAAATTAAGAGAGTAGTATTTCATGAGATTACTAAACCTGCTATAGAAGATGCTTTTGCTAATACTAGAGAAATAGACTTAAATTTAGTTGATGCATATCAAGCAAGAAGAATGATTGATAAAATTATAGGATACAAAGGTAGTTCTGTGCTATGGAAGAAAGTTAAATCTAAGATCTCTGCTGGAAGAGTACAGTCTGTAGCCTTAAAGTTAGTCGTTAACCTTGAAGAGAAAATACAAAATTTCAAGAAAGTTGAATTTTGGAACATTGAAGCTAATTTTCGTAAATCTAAACTTGATGAAAAAAAAGGTTCATTTTATGCAAAACTTTATGCTATTGAAGGATATAGTCAAAAACCTTTGGTCCCCGATGAAAGCAATGCAAATGAAATAGAAAAAGATATTAAAAATTCAGAATATGAAGTAGATAAAATTAAAATTGAAGAAAAAATAAGAAAACCTGCTCCGCCTTTTATCACTAGTACTTTACAACAGGATGCTTCTAGGACACTTAAGTTTAGTCCTGCGCAGACTATGAATATAGCCCAGCAGCTTTATCAAGGTCTTAAACTTGGGACTGAAGGAGAAGTTGGATTAATCACATATATGCGTACTGATTCTACAAATGTTTCTTCAATATTTTTGAAAGAAACATCTGAATATATATTAAAAAATTATGGAGATAAATTCCTGCCAAAAACTCCAAGAAAATATTCTAAGAAAGTTAAAGGGGCTCAAGAAGCCCATGAAGCTATAAGGCCAACATCAGTGTTTAGAGACCCTGCTTCAGTAAAACCATATTTAGATACAGATCAATTTAAGTTGTATGATCTTATATGGAAGAGAATGGTTGCAAGCCAAATGGAAAATACGATTTTAGATAGTACTACTGTAGAAATTGTTACGAATTCATCTACTTCTGGGAAAAAATATATTTTTCAAGTTATAGGTTCAGTTACTAAATTTAAAGGTTTTAGAACTTTATATATAGAGGGAACAGATGATGATGATTTGACTGTTAACAATGATGATGCTTTACCAGTATTAACTGAAGGTGAAGTTTTGAAATGTATAGAAATTACTTCAGAACAGAAGTTTACTGAACCTCCTAGAAGATATACTGAAGCCTCTTTAATTAGAGATTTGGAAAAAGCTGGTATTGGTAGACCAAGTACTTATGCAACAATTGTAAAAACAATTCAAGATAGAGGTTATGCGGTTAAAGATAAAGGTAGATTTACACCTACAAAATTAGGAAATGTTGTAACTAATTTTTTAAATCAACATTTTAATAAAAATATTATGGATGTTAAATTTACAGCTAAAATTGAAAAACAACTAGATGATATTGTAGAAGGCAATACAGGCTATAATCCAGTATTAAGTGCTTTATACTCACCTTTTCAGCAAGCTTTAAAAAATGCTGAAGAAGCAGATGGAGTTAAAAATTTGTTTTTTGAACAAACAGAAATTGTTTGTCAATTATGTGAGAGGTATATGCTTAAAAGAGACGGACGTAATGGGCAGTTTCTAGCATGTTCAGGATTTCCTGATTGTAGAAATACTATGCAATTAGCTGAAGATGGTAAAACAGCAATACCAAAAACTCCGCCTAAGGAAACTGATTATAAGTGTGATAAATGTGATAAAGCTATGGTTATAAAAGAAGGGCGTAGAGGTGAATTTTTGGCATGTTCTGGTTTTCCAAAATGTAGAAATACTATGCAATTAGCTGAAGATGGTAAAACAGCAATACCAAAAACCCCGCCTAAGGAGACTGATCATAAGTGTGATAAATGCAATAAAACCATGGTTATAAAAGAAGGGCGTAGGGGTGAATTTTTGGCATGTTCTGGTTTTCCAAAATGTAAGAATGCAAAGCCCCTCACCTTATTGGATTCCGTTTAGAAGGATTTTATGAAATTAAAGTTAATTTTAAATTTATTTAATAGATTAAGTATTTATTTACTATAATTATTAGGTTGATAGATTATGAATCGTACTGAATGGGAAAAAACTTTAACAGAATTCAGGACCTATTTAGAAACAGATAGGGCCCTTGCAACTATAACAATAAGAAATTATTTAATTGACATTGAGCACTTATATCCATTTATGTTGAAAAATAAGTTACTTAAATTTAGTGATTTTGATAGAAGTTTGATTAGAAAATATTTGAGCTGGTTGATAGAATTAGGTTATGTAAGAAGAAGTGTTACTCGGAAATTAAGTACTGTAAGAACATTTTTATCTTGGCTTATTAAATTAGGAGTTTTAATTCATGACCCTATTCCTCCAAAAGGAATAATTAAATCAGAGAAAAGGTTGCCTGATTATTTAACTCAATCTGAGGTAGTTAAATTATTGGATACTCCAGATACTTCTACTAATTTAGGGGTTAGAGATAAAGCAATACTAGAATTATTATATAGTTCTGGTCTAAGAGTTAGTGAAATTGTAAATATAAATATGGAAGATTTAAACTTAAATACTTTAGAACTTAAAGTTTTTGGTAAAGGATCTAAACAAAGAATGGTAATAATTGGGAGACTCGCGTCAAAATATATTAATATTTATATACGAAAATCAAGACCCAAGCTTTTGTCTCAAGAATTAAATAATGCTTTATTTCTAAATAGATATGGCAATAGGCTTTCTCAAAGGAGTATACAATCAAAAACCAGAATTTATAGCGTTAAAGCAGGATTGAGGGATGGGGTTCATGTGCATACATTAAGGCATTCATTTGCTACTCATATGCTTGAGGGTGGAGCAGATTTACGAGTAGTGCAAGAATTATTAGGACACAGTAATCCTGCTACAACTCAGATTTATACTCATATATCTGATATTGAAGCAGAAAGTGTATATAATTATGCTCATCCAAGATCTAAACAAAATATTTAGGTTGAAATATGGTATTTTATTAATAGAATTTTAAAATTCTATTATATTTACTTATTTATCGAAGGATATGATATGAAATTATTAATTATTAATGGGCCTAATTTAAATTTATTAGGTAAAAGAGATAGATCTTTGTATGGTTCTTTAGGATTAGATGAAATTGAGAATAAGCTAAATTCTGAAGCTGAAAAACTTAAAATTAATATTGAGTTTTTTCAATCGAATCATGAAGGAAATATTGTAGATTTTTTGCAATCTAATTCTTTAAATAGTGATGGTATTATAATAAATCCTGGCGCCTTAACACATTATGGAATATCATTGAGAGATGGTCTTTTGGATTCAAAGTTACCTATAATTGAGGTTCATTTATCAAATATTCATTCCAGAGAGGAATTTAGAAATAGATCTGTTGTGTCAGATATATCTGTAGGGCAGATTGTGGGATTAGGATGGCAAGGTTATATTTACGCATTAAATTTTCTTAAATATTATATAGATACCAAATGAATTAATAAGAAATAAGATTTAAAATTTATTAAAGTAGGATTTATGACGATTAATTATGGAGAATTAAAAAGAGGCACATCTATAGAATTAGAAGGGGAGCCTTATTCTGTAGTTGAATATGAGCATAGTAAAATGCAGGGTAGGGCACCTGTAATGAAGATTAGATTTAGAAGTTTACGTACTGGGAAAATACTTGATAAGACTTTTCAAGGTGATGTTAAGTTTTCACTAGCTCAAGTTGAACGTAGAAAAGTTCAGTATATATATAAAGATGATTTATTGTATTATTTTATGGATATAGAAACTTATGACCAATTTTCTTTATCTAATGAACAAATTGAAGATAAGCTTCCGTATTTAATTGAGCAGATCGAGATAGACGCAGTATTTTTTGAAGGCGAGGCTATTTCTGTTGATTTGCCAGTAAGTGTAGATATTGAAATAGTTGAAACTGAACCAGGGTTTAAAGGTGATACAGCTCAAGGGGGCACAAAACCTGCAAAGTTAATTACTGGACTAATGGTGCAAGTTCCTTTGTTTATTGTTAAAGGTGATGTTATAAAAATAGATACCAGGTCTGGGGAATATTTATCGAGAGTTTGAACTTGTGATTTATTCTGTTTCACAAATTATTGAAAAGCTAAAAAAACATATATCTCAAGATGATTTCTTAGATTTATGGATTAAAGGAGAGGTTTCGAATTTTGCAAGACCTCTTTCAGGACATTCATATTTTACTTTAAAAGATGAAAGTACTTCTGTTAGATGTGTGATGTTTAAAAATTCTTTAGGTTCTGAATTTCTTGAAGACGGTGTTTTAGTTTTAGCTCATGGCAAATTTTCTATATATCAAGCAAGAGGTGAATTGCAATTAGTTGCGGATATTATTCAGCCTGAAGGGGAAGGTGCTTTACAGGCTGAATTTGAAAAATTGAAATTGAAATTATCTGAAGAAGGATTATTTGAATTATCAAGAAAAAGATCTTTACCTTTATTCCCATCAAAAATAGCTATTATCACCTCTCCTTCAGGTGCAGTATGGCAAGATATTCAGAATGTAATATCCAGAAGATATACTCCTGTAGAACTCGTTTTGTTCCCAACTATAGTACAGGGTAACTTAGCTGCTGAATCAATTATAAAGAGTTTTGATTATATTAAGGAATACTCAGATATTGATTTAGTTATTTTAGCTAGAGGAGGGGGTTCAATAGAAGATTTGTGGCCATTTAATGAAGAAAAGGTAGCATATTCTATTTTTCGCTCTAATATACCTGTTGTTAGTGCAGTTGGACATGAAACGGATATTACTATTTCAGATTTAGTTGCAGATGTTCGTGCCCCAACTCCTTCTGCTGCAGCTGAAATTGTAGTGCCTAATATAGATGATATATATAATCATTTATCAATTCTTAATGAAAAATTACAAACATTAGTTTTTGATTCTAATTATTTATTAAATGAAAATATTAACAATATAAATTTAAGGTATTCAAGGGTTTTACCTGATGTGGATTCTTTAAAAATTAGATTAGGAGAGTCGATTAATTTATTAGATACTTACTGCATGCATAAAACCCAAGTATTATATGAGAAGTCGACTGGAATACAATCTAAATTATATAGTCTAAGTCCAGATAATACTCTAAAGAGAGGTTATGCAATCGTGCAAGGGTCAGAAAAAAAAATTATAAGCGATATTAAGCAAATTAATGTAGGTAATAATTTAGATATAATTTTGAAAAAAGGCAAATTTAGTGCCATTGTAGATGAAATCAATGAATAAGACTAATTAAATTTTTGTAATAGGAGACTTGTTTTGGAAAAACAATTTGATGAAATAAATGGAATTAATAATTTATCTTTTGAACAAGCGTTAAAAATGCTTGAAGAAACAGTTGAAAAACTGGAAGATGGAGGGCTAACATTAAATGAAACTACTGATATGTATGAACAGGGAATGAAATTGTCGCAAATTTGCACTAATATTCTTAAATCAACCGAAGTTAAAATAACTGAAATTCAGACTAAATATAGTGATGAAATGAGTTCTTCAGATCAATAAATTAAAGTAAATTTTATATGAATATCTAATATTATGCTTAAAGTTGATACACACATACATACTTGTTTTTCGAAAGATTCAGAAATGTCTCTTGATGCCTTACAATTGAAATGTTTGAAGACTGGTTTAAATTGCATTGCTATAACTGACCATAATACTATTGAAGGGGCATTATTGTTTAAATCTATTGCTCCTTTTAAAGTTATTATTGGCGAAGAAATCAATACATCTCAAGGTGAAGTTACTGGATTGTTTTTAAAAGAGAGGATACTTCCTGGATTTAATGCTCTAGATACAGTTAAGAATATTAAATCTCAAGGAGGGTTAGTTTCTATTCCGCATCCTTTTGATGTATTTAGGTCTTCAGTAATTAAATTAGATGCGCTTTATGAAATTTTGCCTTATGTAGATATAATAGAAGGATTTAATGCTAGAAATACTTTTGATTCGTCAAATAAAAAAGCTGATAAATTAGCTAAGCAGAATAATATTTTGACATCTGCAGTAAGCGACTCTCATACTGCTTATGAAGTAGGAAGAACATACATGGAAATGCCTGAATTTGATGGTAGTGCTCAAGGGTTTTTAAATTCTTTAAATTCTAGATTATTATTTACAAATAAGGTTACTCCATTTATTCATGTTGCAACAACCTTGACTAAAATTAAGAAAAAGTTTTTTAACTGATTGATAATATTTAGATATTAGGAGTTTTTATGTTACCCAAGGAATATGAGGTTAAAGGAAAAAATTTTATCGTTTCAGCTTCTGCTAGAGGAATAGGTAAGGGCATTGTAGAAGTTCTTGCATCTTCTGGTGCTAATGTATTAGCTACAGCAATTACTAGTACTTATCTGGAAAAATTTAGTGAGGAAATGGACAGAAGAGGTTTTAGTATAGAAACTATAGTTGCTGATGCAACATCTCCCAAGGATTGGGAGAAAACAATAAATTATGCTTTGAAAAAATGGGATAAAATTGATGGATTGGTAAACAATTTAGGAGATTTTATAAAAAAACCATTGATTTCAAATGATAATGGAATAGATACTTTAATGTCAGATGAAGAATGGAAGTATATTTTAGATTTAAATTTGACTCAAGCATTTCTAGGATGCCGTGCTATTAGTTCACAATTTTTAAAGCAACAAAAAGGAAAAATAATTAATATTAGTGGAGTAGCAGCAAGAAAAGGTGTTCCAAATGCGCTAGCTTATTCAGTATCTAAGGCAGGGTTAGTTCAATTGACTCAAACTTTAGCATTAGAATGGGCTCAATATAATATTAATGTTAATTGTATAGCTCCAGGTTCATTTCCCGATCCAAGTTTTTCTAATAATATCCAAGTTCAAGAGTATACAAAAAATGCTTCAATGCAAATTCCTTTAAAAAGAGTAGGGTCTTTAAGCGAAGTTGGATATTTAGCATTATATTTACTTTCTGATGCTTCTAATTATATTACTGGTGAGACGGTATATATTGATGGAGGTTTAAGCCAAACTCATCTGTATATAGATGGCGGCTTGAATAAAGATTAACATTACTTTTATTTCATTAAAATTTTGGTTGACAATCGAATGATATAAACAATATACTCGCCTGATATGAATTATATATTTTATTCGAATATTATTGGTGGTTAAACTGTATGTCTAAATTTATTTTTGTTACTGGCGGAGTTGTGAGCTCACTAGGTAAAGGCATTGCAGTAGCATCCATAGCAAGAATCTTAAAAAGCCGTGGAATATCAGTATCAGTTTTAAAATTAGATCCTTATCTTAATGTTGACCCAGGAACAATGTCGCCTTATCAACATGGAGAAGTATTTGTTACTGGAGATGGAAGTGAAACTGATCTAGACTTAGGACATTATGAACGTTTTATAGGTATGTCTTTGACTGGTGCTTCAAATTTAACTGCCGGAAAAATATATTCAGATGTGATTGCAAAAGAAAGAAAGGGAGAATTTTTAGGAGGTACTATACAAGTTGTTCCTCATGTGACTGATGCTATTAAATCACATATGTTTTACCTGTCGGAAAAGAGCCAAGCTGATGTGATTGTGGTAGAAGTTGGGGGTACAGTTGGAGATATAGAGGGCCTACCTTTTTTAGAGGCTATTCGACAAATGAGAAATGAAGTTGGCTCATCTAATGTATTTTATGTTCATTTAACTTATCTGCCCTATGTAACGACAACCAACGAATTGAAAACTAAACCTACACAACATAGTGTACGAGAGCTTAGAAGCATAGGTATCTTACCTGATGCAATTATTTGTCGTAGCGATCAAAAAGTGTCTGAATCAATAAAAGATAAAATTACAATACATTGTGATGTTCCAATTAAAGGAATACTTACCTTGCAAACTGTAGAAAGCGTATATGAAGTTCCATCTATACTTGAAAAACAAGGCTTAGGGGACTTAATTTTCAACCATATGCAAATACAGGCTAATGAGACTGATATGCATGATTGGAATAAAATGGTTGATTTAATTAAAAAACCTAAACCTAATATTAAAATTGCCGTAGTAGGAAAATATGTTGATCTTACAGATTCATATATTTCTGTAAAGGAAGCTTTAATACATGCAGGCATTTTTTATAATCGAAATGTAGAATTAGTATGGATAAACTCTGAAGATATTGAAAAGAATGGTACTGATAGATATTTATCATCTGTTTCAGGTATAGTAGTGCCGGGCGGTTTCGGTCCTAGAGGTGTTGAAGGTATGATAGATACTGTAAGATATTCAATTGAAAATAATATTCCATATTTGGGGTTATGTTTAGGAATGCAGGTTATGGTTATTTCTGTCGCACGATCTATACTCGGTAGAGAAATGGCGAATTCTTTAGAATTCAGTACAGAGACACCTGACCCTGTGATTTCTTTAATGCATAATCAAAAAGATGTTGAGAATCTTGGTGGTACAATGAGATTAGGAATTTACCCTTGCGAGATTGTTGAAAATAGCATTTCTCATAGAGCATATGGTTCGGTTGATTTAGTTCAAGAACGTCATAGGCATAGGTTCGAATTTAATAATGAATATCGTAAAGAATTAGATGATATCGGCTTAAAGGCTACAGGCTTATCTCCTGACGGAAATTTAGTTGAGATTATGGAATTGGAATCTCATCCCTTTATGGTTGGAGTACAATTTCATCCTGAGTTTTTATCTAGGCCAGATGAACCTCATCCACTATTTAGTGAATTTATCAAATTTAGCAGTGAAGTTTCAAAGAATATAGAATAGTTTAATATGCTTACTCAATAATTTAGATATAAATAGTCTACTTTGGACTAGACTATTTACATTATTCATGGTAACGTTTATTTATCAACAATTTTCGATGTTTAGATATAAAGCCCTTTTTTACATCATAGATACTATTTATATTTGTTGATATCCCAAATTAATTTATTTGGGAATTATATATTTATTTTTTATATAGAAATAAATTGAATTCCAGAAATGCTGATATCTTTAAAAATATCAAATTTCGGGAATTTAAATCTAAATTTATGGAGCGGAGATGGATTTAACAGAATTACAAAATAAAACAAGTGAAGAGTTAATTAGCTTGGCCTCTGAGATGGAAATAGATTTACCATCTGCAGAATTAAAGAAGCAAGATTTATTAACTAAAGTAATAAAATCGCATTTATCTAATGATGGGAAAGTTTTTGCTTCTGGAGTATTGTCTATATTAAATGATGGTTACGGATTTTTAAGACGAAACACTGGTAGCCACAGTGGCGATGTTTATGTTTCGCAATCACAAATACGTAGAATAGGTTTAAGGCCTGGGGACGTAGTTTCTGGCCATATAAGACCTCCTAAGGACGGAGAAAGATATTTTGGCTTATTGAGAGCAGAATCTGTTAATGGTATAGACCCTGAGAAAGCTCGGAGTCGCCCAAAGTTTGAATCATTGACTCCTATTTTCCCTGTTGAACAAATTTTATTAGAGACTAATTCTAAAAACTATTCTACTAGATTAATGGATATGCTATCACCTGTGGGAAGAGGCCAAAGAGGTTTAATTGTAGCACCTCCAAAAGCTGGTAAAACAACTTTATTGAAGAATATAGCTGAAGGGATTTCTGCAAATGCCCCAGATGTAACTATTTTAGTGGCACTTATTGGTGAAAGGCCAGAGGAAGTTACTGATATGACTCGATCTATTAAGGGTGAAGTATATAGTTCTACATTTGATGAGCCTGTAGAGGATCATTGTAGAGTTGCAGAGATGGTTCTTGAAAGAGCAAAGCGAATGGTCGAAGTAGGTAAATCGGTAGTTATTCTTTTAGATAGTATTACTCGATTAACGCGAGCTTATAATTTAGCTGTACCCAATAGTGGAAGGACTTTGTCTGGGGGTATCGATCCAATAGCACTTTATCCTCCAAAAAAATTTTTTGGAGCTGCTAGGAACACCGAAGAAGGTGGAAGCTTAACAGTATTGGCTGCATGCCTTGTAGAGACTGGTAGCAGAATGGATGATGTTATATATGAAGAATTTAAAGGTACTGGCAATATGGAAGTTCATTTAGATAGAAATTTGTCTGAAGCAAGAGTGTTCCCTGCAATTGATATTTCAAGAAGTGGAACTAGGCGAGAAGAATTATTAATTCCAGAGGATCAACTAAGGCAGATTTGGCTATTAAGACGAATGGTTAGCATGATTAGTTCCGATTCAATAAAAGGGACTGAGGCAACTGAGAAAGTATTAGAGCAGATCAAGAAGACCAAAACGAACGAAGATTTTTTGAAAAATCTTACTCGTTCTAAATGATTATATTAACTTAATATGATGGAAAATATTGTTATTATTAAAGAAAATAAAATCTCTAAGCTAATTGTTCAAAAAATGAACGCATTACTTTTTGGGAGAGTGCCTGTAATGACACAGAAAACATTCAAATAAAGTCTTGACAAAGAATCTAGTCTAGTGTAAAAATTTAACTTGCATAAAAGAAATTAGCTTTAAAAGTCCCCAGAAAAAGGGGGGGCTTTATGTTGTTGAAAATATAAAAAAATTTTTGGAATAGCCAAAAAAACGCTAAAAACCTAAGGGGGTAAATAGTGAAGAACAAATTAAAAATTTTAAGCATAATAACCGTGATGAGCTTGCTGGTTGGAGCATTCGGTATCCTTCCTGCTGCTGCTGCTACGGTTTCCGTTGCGGATAATACCGCTGAATGGACAAACCAAGATGGTGAGGCTGTAACTCATGTTAAGCCTGATACCGTTGGTGTTTTCTGGGTTAATGATTCAGACCTAGAAACAACTAAGACTGGTGTAGCCAGATGGTATCCAACTGCTAGAAAGAATGGTCCAGCCGCAGTTGGTGCATCTTGGAATATAGGAACTGGTGGTTTAGCAGCTACTGAAACTGGGCAAGAGGTAGTAACTTCTTCTCAGCATTATATTACTGCTACACATTATAATGCATCTAATGCAACTAAGACTCCTTTGACAGCTGCACCTACTGTGAAAGTTGGTGGAGTTACTAAGTTGGTAACTGGTTTTGATACTGATGGTCAGTTTACACTAGGTGCTGCATATGCTGGTTATACAACAACTACAGCTACGTTCACTTACCATATACAAGACCTTTATTATGGAACAAGTACAAGCCTAAGGAGAGCGAAGGTTACAAGTACTTCTGATCCTTCTGGTGAGTACATAACTATTAATGAAGACTTTGGTCCAGGTGCTATGGGTGAAGGACTTGATGGAACTTATAGGATCCATGCGACTTCAACAGGAAACGCAATAACTGGTTCTGGTCTTATTACAAGTCTTGATAATGTTGATGGTAGAGGAACAATTGTTGATAGAGATGGTAATGGAACTGTTGATGGAGGAGATGTAACAGTAGTTATTGAATACAATAATGCTGATATAACTTTAGCTTCTTCTAGTATAGCTAGTGTTAACCCAAGTACTGGTGCTATTACCTTTGCTACTGCGCAAACAACTACAGCGACTACTACTGTTTACTATCAGTCTTCAGTAAGTAGTGCAACTTCAGATTTGTATCGTGGAGATTTACAATTGTCATCAAATGCATCTGCACAGGGTACTAATAGTGATGGTATCTGGGTTCAAGATGGAGACACTGTAACTATAACTTATTTGAATTCTTCAGGTACTGCTATAGATACTGATACTGTAACTGTTGATGCTGTTGTTCCTACAATTTCTAATATTTCACCTGCTGATGGGTCAACTCAGAACGTTGTTAATCCAACAGTTCAATTTGATGTGACTGACACAGGTTCAGGTATTAGTTCAACAAATGTGTCAACTGATATATCAATTAATATTAATGGAACTGATATAACTTCAACTTCACCTTCATTCCAAGCAATTACTAATGGATTTAGAGTGATATTCGCTTCAGGTTCTTCTTGGGTGACTAGTTATAGTGTTGCTGATAGTACTGCATTTACATGGACTATCGTTGCAACTGACGTAGCTAAGAATACAAAGAGACTACATGGAAGCAGTTTAGATTTAACAATTGATACTACTAAGCCTACTGTTAGCTCTGCTGTAACAGGTACTAGTTGGAGTACTGATACCGCTGCTGAAGGTACGGCTGAAAGTAACACTTCCGTAAAAGTAACTTTAAGTGAGAATATACTTTCATCTTCAGTACAAGCTACTGACTTTACAGTTGGGGGAGTTGCTCCTACGGCTGCTGTAGTAGGTTCTACTACTGGTTACAAGAATATAATTTACTTAACTGTTGCTGCTCAAGATCCTGATGCCAGGCCTGTTGTTGCTGTAACTGGTTCAGTAACTGACATTGGTGGAAATGCAGTTAATACTGCTTCTACTACTGCTGGTGATTATTCAGCTACAGCTACAGATGGCTTAAAGCCAGGATTAACAGTTGCTGTTAGTAGTGATCTATTAATTGCTGCAGGTAAAACTACTGTAACTGCTGATACAACAGAAAAACTTGGAACTGATGGAACGATTATTTCAATCCATGGTCCTAGTGGTGCATCAAATGCTGGTAAGGCAACTATAAGTGCGCCAACACCTAAACAAAGTACAGGTTCATTTACTGCTGCTACTGGTGACTTAACTGGTAAATATGGAGTATCTGTACAAGCTACTGACTTAGGAGCTAATACAAAAGATAACTTAACTGCTGTTACAGCAGAAGCTGTTGCTTCAGCTAAAATTAGTGGTGCAGTTGTTACTGTTGCTAAGACACCTATAGCTGACTCTAACTTTGATGGTGTGATTAATGCATCTGATATAACTTCAATTACATTTGCTACTAGTTCTCAAACATCATCTGCTATTACTGCTGTTGATGCGAGCGCTGGAACAATAACATTTGGTTCAAATTTTGGTACTTCAGAAACAGCTACTGTTTCATATAAGTACACAACTAATACATTTGAAGTTGACCATTCAGCTCCAACAATTACATATCTTCCAGCTAATGCTAGTACTATTAAGGTTTCCTCACCTTACATCACTATAACTTTTGATGAAGATGAGTATCCTGGTGATAGCTATAAGACTGTAACGCTTACTAAAGCGGAGGTTACTAAGCCTGATGCTTCAGTAGAAGATCTATTAACTAAATTTGTTACTAGTGACAATGCTGAATATATCTGGGCTGCTTCTGACCTAGCTCTTGGTAAATATACATTGAAGATTAGTGGTACAGACACAGCTGGTAATAAGATTACTGATTCAACTAGCAGCTTTACAGTTGCGGCTAGAGATTTATATAGTATTTCTCTAAGACCTGGTTGGAACTTAATTTCATTACCTGGTGATCCAACAGATTCAGCTGTTAACACAGTAATTACTGATGCTGATATTGATACAGTAATAAGTTACGACCCAACTGTTGCGGGTAGCTGGACTACAGCTGTTAGAAATGCTGCTGGTCAATTAGAAGGTACTTTGACAAATGTTGTAGCTGGTAAAGGTTACTGGGTACACACTAGTACATTCGATCCAATTAAAGTTGATATTCCTGGATTGACTGCTGGTGCTAGTACATTACCGCCTAGCTTCTCATTAGTAGCTGGTTGGAACTTAGTATCTGCGGGTACTTTGACTCTTACTCAGACTACAAGAGATGCTGATGAATACTTTGCTGGATTAAGTTGGTCAAGAGCTTATAGCTACTCCAACACCACTAATGCATTCACAAGTATTTTGCCAGATGCTAGCAATAGTGATGATACTGATATAAGTATCGGTCAAGGTTACTGGTTATTCTTGAAAGCTGCTGGTACATTAGTACCGTAAGTCTAGCTTAGAGATTAAAGGCTAATATGAAAGACCTCCCCATCTATTTGATAGGGAGGTCTTTCAATGTAAGGAACTGATTTATGATTATTAATTCTATAAAAAATAAAAATATATTTATTGCTATTTTTTCTTCCTTAATATTGTTATTTATTACTATTGATAGTGCTTTTGCTGTTCCTCCAATGCCTTTCATATATTCAGGTACTGTTGAGGTCGCTGGTGAGGCTATAGTTAATAGTGTGATGGAAATTGATACCGAAGTTGATGAATTTGGATCTCCTGTTAATCCTACGACTTATGGTGAGTTAATATGTGTTACGTATTGCTTGCATGCTCAGGTTGGAAATTGGGTTACAGCATCTGTTCCTATTAAAAATGGAATTTTTACTGCATTGTCTGTTGGCCCACCTGATTCGACATATAATAATTTACCTATTTATTTTTATATATACGATGTACCTGCTGATCAAACTGAAGTTTTTAAAGCTGCTTTTTTACCAAGTGTTACATTTGATTACAAATTAACTTTTCCTAAACTTCCTGATCCTACACCTACGCCTATTCCTACAATGACTCCTACTCCTGTTATTGCACAACCTTCTGTTTATTCTGGCTCTTTAATTATCTCTGGTGCTAGTGAACCTCCAGCGAACGCTGTTTTAGTCGCTAAAATTGGACCTTATACATCTCCACCAGCTCTAATTGATTCTGATTCTTATAAAAATCTAATATTAAATCCTTCTGATATTATTTTTGAAGGAATGAAGATCGAATTTTACTTAAACGGATATAAATCGTTAACTACAGATGTTTTTAAGAATGGGTCATTTAATTTAGCCTTTCCTCTTTTATTTACAGCTATACCTGAAGCAACAGCAACGCCTGTTCCTGCTACTGCTATTCCTGTTGTTATACCCACGGTTACTCCTACCCCTGTTCCTCCAATTATTAAAACAATTATAGTTACTCCTACTCCTTTGCCTCCTACATCGACACCAATTCCTACAAATACTCCTACTCCTACTCCTACTATTACACCTATTCCTCCTACACCAATAGTATTAGTTGTTACTGCAACTCCTGAATCAAATAATCCTACTCCTGTTCCTTTAGATTCTGGTGGTTGCTTTAGTACTAATGGTGATTTATCAATTACAACTGGTGCCGTAAATTTATTCTTTTTAATTAGTCCTATTCTTTTTATTATTTGTTATCGGATTTATAGAAAAAAATAAATTATTAAATTTGGTCGTATCCATTTTGTGTGTTAAAATACTTAATTAATTCCTATTAGGGGTATTATATTGTTAAGTATTAGACAACAGAATATTTTGAAGTTTATTATTATTCAATATACTAATACAGTTTTACCTGTTGGTTCTGAATATATTGCTCAAAATGCAAAATTAAATGTTAGTCCTGCAACTATTCGTAAAGAATTAATTGAATTAGAATCAAATGGATATATTACTCGCCCTCATACTTCTGCAGGAAGTATTCCTTTAGATAAAGGATATAGGTTTTATGTTGAAAATGCTGAAAAACTTTCTCTTAAGCAATCAATTACTTCGGATGAAAAAAATTTTGTACTTAATCAACTATCACAAGCTTCTCAGGATTTAGAAACTTTTGTAGCTTATTCTGTTGAAACATTAGCTGGTTTAGTTGGTAATATGGCAATTGTTACTATACCTAAATATAAAGTCCCTAAAATTCAATATTTGCAATTGATACCTTTAAAAGGAGTTTTTGTTGTATTAGTACTAGTTTTGGAGCATAATGATGTCAGACAAAAACTAGTTCGTTTAAACAGTGTTGTTGATTCTATTAACTTACAATTAATATCTAATACTTTGAATAATTATTTGATTGGGTTAACTTTAAAAGAAATTAAAAGTAAAGAAATTTTAATTGATAATATTTCTAATTTAATAATATCTGATGTAATAGATATTTTGAAAGAAGAGGAACTAGCTAAATCATATGACCATAAAATAGATGGATTATTAAATTTAATTAACCAACCTGAATTTACTGAAAACACAATGTTTCGCACAATTCTTCAAGAAATAGAAAATGGTACATTAGTACGATCAGTTTTAGCAGAAATATCTGATTCTACAGAAGTTGTAAAAGTAATTATAGGTCAAGAAATAAGAAAAGATGATGTATTACCTTTGAGTTTAGTTATTGCTAATTATGGTATTCCTAACTATGTTACTGGTTCATTATGTGCCATTGGGCCAACTCGTATGCAATATCGTAAAACTATTGATGGTGTACAATTTATGGCTTCTGCAATGAGTGAGTCAATGCAGTCTACTCTTCATTTTTAAGATATATTAAGGTTAATTAATGTTTGATAACTTATCTTCTAAAATCACATCCGTTTTAAATAAATTGACGTCTAAAGGGCGAATTACCGAACAAGATATTGATAGTGCTTTGAGAGAAGTCAGATTAGCTTTATTAGAAGCTGATGTTAACTTTAAAGTTGCTCGAGATTTAATGAATAATATTAGGGAGAAATCTTTAAATGCTGATTTATTAAATAATATTACTCCTGGTCAACAGATTATTAAAATAACCCATGAAGAATTTACTAATATACTTGGAAAAACAAATCATAAAATATTATTTAGTGAACAAAGTCCTTCTGTTATTTTACTAGTTGGATTAAATGGTTCAGGTAAAACTACAACTGCAGCTAAATTAGCATGGAATTTAAAACAAGATAATAAATCTCCCTTGTTAGTAGCTGGAGATATTTATAGACCTGCTGCTATTGATCAATTAAAAATTTTAGGAAAGCAAATCAATGTACCAGTATTTAGTTTAGAAAATTATAAATCAGTATTAGATATAGTATCAGCTTCTATAGAATATGCAAAAACTTCTCAATTTGATTGTGTTATTTTTGATACTGCTGGAAGGTTTCAGATTGATGAAGAACTAATGATGGAGCTTGATAATATTAAAAAAGAATTATCTCCCGTTGAAACATTACTTATTGTTGATTCTATGACTGGCCAAGATGCAGTTAATGTTGCAAAATCGTTTAATGAAAAAATTGGTATTACTGGAACAATCTTATCAAAACTAGATGGAGACGCAAGAGGTGGTGCGGCATTATCAATATCTTCAATTACTAATGTGCCTGTAAAGTTTATTGGTACTGGAGAAAAATTTTCCGATTTAGAAGTGTTTTATCCAGAGAGGTTAGCATCGAGAATATTAGGTATGGGTGATGTGTTAACATTAATCGAAAAATCGCAAAATGTTATTGATACTAATGATTTAGTTGATTTAAAAAATAAAATTAAGAAATCGCAGTTTGATTTAGATGATTTTTTGAAACAAATGCAGCAGATTAAAAAAATGGGTTCTTTTTCTCAAATGCTCGATATGGTTCCTGGTATATCTAAATTTAAAGGTAATATTGATTCAAACACTTTAGATGATAATCATTTTAAAAAAACTGAAGCAATTATTTATTCTATGACAAAAGAAGAACGCCAAAAGCCTGAAATTATTTCTGGTAGTAGGAGAAGACGTATTTCATTGGGTAGTGGTACTAATCCTCAAGATGTAAACCAATTATTAAATCAATTTAAACAAGCTCAAAAACTAATGAAACAAGTAGCTTCTGGTAAAATGCCTAAGAATATGATGAATATGTTTAAATAATCTATGAAATCTAATATTACATAATGCTTCAAAAGAATATTGCGGCAATTGTTACAACTTATTTTTCTGAATCTCATGCAGATTTATTACTCTCCAATTTTGTTGACGAGTCATTAATTAATTCTAACTACCAAACAACTCAAGTAAGAATAGCTTCGCTATATATTGACCAAATTCATTGGAGTGATATCGGAATAAATATAGCTAAAAAATATAATATTAAAGTGTATCCTAGTATTCGCGGTGCTTTAACATTAATGCTCCCATCAGCTGGGCATTGGCCAACTTCAAAGATCTGGGATAAGGGTGATTTATCTGTAGATGGGGTAATTATAATAGGTGAACATGGTGATTATTCAAGTAATGAATATAATAGGCAATTATATCCAAGAAGATATTTTTTTGAACAAGTATGTGGTGTCATATCGACCTCTAATAGAGTAGTACCTGTTTTTAATGATAAGCATTTGTCTTACAACTGGGAAGATTGTATTTGGATGTATTCACGTGCTAAGGAATTAGATATACCTTTAATGGCTGGTTCTGCTTTACCTGTTAGTAACAGAACTCCATATTTGGTACATTCCTTAGGAGATAATATTCAAGAAGCAGTATCTATAGGATTTTTTCATTCATATATAAATGCCTTAGAATCATATGGTTTTCATGCATTAGAAGCTTTGCAGTGTATGGTAGAAAGAAGGATTGGAGGAGAAAGTGGAATTAAATCAGTTCAATGTTTAGAAGGAAAAGATGTTTGGAATTCAGCTCAAGAGGGACTATGGTCTAAAGAATTAGCTTTAGCAGCTGAATATAATATTAAAAATAAAGAAGATGGTTTAATTACTGATTTGTCAAACAATCCGATATTATTTTTATTAGAATATAATGATGGATTTAAAGCTGCTACTTTAATGATGGATAAATACTTAAAAGGTTTTGGGTATGCATGTTACATTAATGGAAAAATTAAATCTACTGCATTTAATCAATCTTCTGATAACAGTGAAGCTTTTAGAAATTTAGCACTTAATATCGAATCTTTATTTATTACTAATAAAGCACAATATCCTGTTGAACGTACTTTATTAGTTAGTGGAGCATTAGATTCCTTGTTGAAATCAAAATATATGGGGAATATTAAGGTTCCTACTCCTCACCTTGATATTAAATATACTTCTATTTAGCCTTTTTCCCAGTGTTTATATAATTATTGGAGCGGGAGACCGGATTCGAACCGGCGACACCCTGCTTGGAAGGCAGGAACTCTACCGCTGAGTTACTCCCGCATAAGTTTTGTAATTATTATACCAGTGAATTTATAAATTAATAAATATATTTAGTCTAAATATGATTATATTTAGATTTTAAATCATATAATTCTCCCCAATTTGGCCCGGTTTTTACATCAACATATATAGGTACTTTGATTTTCATAGCTGATTCCATTTGTGTAATAACTAACTTTGTAGTTTGATCAAGTTCTTCTTTAGGTACCTGAAAGATCAGTTCATCATGGACTTGTATAATCATTTTTGTTTTCATTTGACTATTGATTAGATATTCATTTATATTTATCATTGCAATTTTAATCATATCTGCAGCAGTTCCTTGAATAGGTAAATTTATTGCCATTCTTTCAGCTGAAGCTCTAACTAAATGGTTTGGCGCACCGATTTCAGGTATATATCTTTTTCTACCTAAAAGTGTTTGTACATACCCAAATTCTTTCACATGATTTTTTGTATTTTCTATATACATTTTTATTTTTGGATATTTATTAAAATATGAATTTATAAATTCAGACCCTTGAGTAGGAGTTAAGTCAGTCTGTTGACTTATACCATAAGGACTTAAACCATATAAAACCCCAAAATTCATTATCTTAGCAATTCTTCGCATTTCGCTTGTAACTGAATTTACAGGGACATTATAAACTGAAGATGCTGTAGATGAGTGAATATCTTCATTTTCCTTAAATGCTTTTATTAAACTAGGGTCTTCTGATATATGTGCCAATATCCTAAGTTCTATTTGTGAGTAATCCGCAGATAATAGTAAATTTTCAGGGTAATTGTCAGCAATAAATGCTTGTCGAACTCTTCTTCCTATTGAAGTTCTTATAGGAATATTTTGTATATTAGGATCATTACTAGATAGCCTACCAGTAGTAGTACCAGTTTGGTTGTAATTAGGATGCACTTTTTTTGTATTTAAATTAACAATTAATGGAAGTGCATCTGCATAAGTTGATTTAAGTTTTGATAATTGACGAAATTCTAATATGTAATCTAGTACTTCAATTGATTTAGGATTTATTTTGTCTGATATTGATTTACTTAATTGTGTTCTAAGATTTTCGAGTTCAGAGGCATTTGTAGAATACCCTAATTTGTTTTTCTTTGTAGTAGGTAGGTTGAGTTCATCAAATAAAATTGAACTTAATTGTTGAGGTGAGTTTAGATTGAATTCATGTCCTACAATTAAATATATGTTATTAGTAATATTTATTAATCTATCTGCTAATTCATCAGATAGATTTTTTAATACTGATTGATTAATAGATATCCCTGTACGTTGCATATCTATTAGTAAACTGATAAGTTTAATTTCAATTTCTGTATATAATTTTAACAAATTATTATCATCTAATTCTTTATAAAAAATTTCACTTAATTTTTGAGTAAAATATGAATCAGCCATAGCATATTCTGAAGTATTTTCAATACTTATATTATCTATAGTTGTTTGACTTTTACCTTTTCCAATTAATTGTGTTATATCTATCATTTCATGTTTAAAATATTCTAAAACTAATGGTTTCAATCCAATGGAACGTTTTCCTAAAAGATGTGCGGCAATCATAGAATCAAATGCAATATTACTAACATTTATATTGTCATTTAATAAGACTGAAGCATCATAATAACCATTATGCACATTTTTTTTAATGTTTTCATTTTCGAGTAGTATTTTTATATGGTCTAAACTAATATTCAAATCAATTTGTTGACTCTGATCTTTATGTCTTAGAGGTAGATACCAAGTTTTACCATTAGGGCTTGCAAATGATATTCCAACTAATATCGCAGATATGGGGTCAGTTGATGTAGTTTCTGTATCAAATGAAAAATTATCCAAATTTGATAATTCATCACACATGCTTTTAAGCTTTTCTTCATTAGTTATTATTATATTGTTGGCCCCATTGAATGAATATTTTGATTTTTTATTAGGTATATCCAAGTCATTTTCTATAGAGTTAGATATTCTTGGTATTCTAGAGATTAAACTATAAAATTCTAAATTATTTAAGAATTCTATGATTTTCTCTTTTTTAAAAGTCCAAAAAACTGCTTCATCTAAATTTAAAGTTATTGGGACTTTTTTTTCAATTGTAGTAAGTGTTTTGCACTTATATGCTAATTCTTTATTTTCAATTAGAGAATTACGTATTTTCCCTGTAGGTATATTAGGAATATTTTCATATATGCCGTTAATTGAACCAAATTCCTTCAATAATTTAATAGCTGTTTTAGCACCTACACCAGGGACACCAGGTATATTGTCAGAAGAATCACCTTGTAAAGCTTTTATTTCAGGTATAAATCCAGGCCCAAGACCATCATATCTTTCCTCGACTTTTTCTTCATCATATAAAGTCTTTTTTTGAGACCCATGAGATAATAATACTTTGACTAAAGGGGAAACTAATTGAAGCGTATCAGTATCTCCAGTTAGAACTAAACATTCTACTTCTTTTTTTTCAGCTTGCATACTTAATGCACCTAATACATCATCTCCTTCATATCCTTGGATTTCAAATATAGGTATATTTAAAGCTTTAATTGCTTCTTTTACTTTATCAAATTGGTTAATTAATTCTTGAGGAGTTGGAGGTCTATGAGCTTTATATTCTTTAAACATTTCATGTCTAAAAGTAGGATATGGAAGGTCAAATGTGATTGCGCAATATTTTGGTTGGTAATCATTTAATGTACGAAATAAACTATTTAAAAATCCGTATATTGCACCTACTTCTTCACCTGTAGAACTAAGTGTTAATGGTTGTTGAATTCCGTGCCAAGCACGATGGACTAACGCATGTCCATCCATTAAAATAATTAATTCTTTTAAATTTGAATTCATATTTTGTGTTTGGCTGATTTTTAATTATTAGTTAGGTAACAACTTTTTTATTAAATAGTATACTATTAATTTCTTCTAAGATTTGTTTAATATGACTATCAGATTTTCCTTCTACATGTAGCCTTAATAGAGGTTCAGTTCCTGAAAATCTGACCAAAGCCCAGTAACCTTCCTCCAATATATATTTGTAGCCATCTTTGTTTTCCTTGTTTGTTACAAATAAAGATCCAATTTTAGTAGGGTTCCAAGATTTTATGCGGTCATATAATAATGTTTTGTCTTTTTCGTTAATTTCTAAATCGATTCTTTGATAAACGTGTTTTCCAACTTCTTTAAATAACATTTTAACTAAATCAGAAGGAGTCTTTTTCATTCGTACTAACATTTCAAGAAATATTAACGCACTTAATATTCCATCTCTTTCAGGTATATTGCCCTTGAAAGCATAACCTCCACTTTCTTCTCCTGCTAATAAGGCGTCTTTTTCCATCATTACTTTACCTAAGTGCTTAAACCCTACTGGAGTTTCATATATAGGAACTTTATATATATTCCCTAATTTATTAATCATGTTAGTCATTGTTATTGATTTAACTATTGGTCCTCTTTGATTCAATATTTTTAATTTATATAAAGCTATTAAAGAAAAGACTTCTAAAGTAGAAATATATTCTCCTTTTTCATTAATAACACCAAGCCTATCTGCATCACCGTCGGTGGCTAAACCTATATCTATATTTGTATTCGATTTTATTAGGCTTATTAAATTATTAAGATTTTGTTTAATTGGTTCAGGCTGTTTAATGGTAGGAAAGGAAGGATTAAATTCATTATTTATTTCAGATGTCTTAGTTGATCCTCCAGCTAAAATAGTGGATAAATATCCTGAACCTGAACCATACATAGAATCAATAGCTATGGACAATCCAGAATTTTTAATTATTTCTAAGTCTACTAGAGATGATATATGCTTAATATAGCTTGGATTAGGGTTGAAATATTTTAGATATGGATTAGATTCTAATTCATTTAAAGATAAGGACTTTACTAAATCTGTTGAATTTATTTTAAATATTTCTTTTTCTATTGCTTTTACTATTTCAGTAGATGCACTACCTCCATAATCTGGTTTATATTTAAAGCCGTTCCAATTTGGAGGATTATGGCTAGCTGTAATAACTATTCCTCCTGCAGCTTTTTTTGATGTTACGTTATGAGCTATTACTGGAGTTGGAGCTGATCTATCACATAGATAAGTTGTAATATTATTTGCTGTAGTTACTTGAGCTACAGATTGTGCAAATTCTCTTGATAAAAACCTTGTATCATAACCTATTACAATACCTTTAGATTCTTCTTTATTTGATTTTAATAAATTACAAATTGCTTGAGCACATATTTGAACATTTGCAAAAGTGTAATCTTTAGCAATAATTGCACGCCATCCATCTGTACCAAATTTTATAGGCATTTTCTAAAAGGCTTCTTGTTTTAATATCTCAGATTTATCAGTTCTTTCCCAGGGGAATTCAATGTCTAATCTGCCAAAATGGCCGTAGGCTGCTGTTTTCTGGTAAATTGGTTCCCTTAAGTTCAAATCTCGTATTATAGCTCCTGGACGTAAGTCAAAGTGCTTGTCGACTAATTGAACTATATTGTCATCAGGAATATGACCAGTGCCAAATGTTTCAACAGAAATTGATATTGGAGAAGATACTCCAATAGCATAAGAAACTTGTACTTCACAACGGTCAGCTATCTTTGCTGCAACTATATTTTTTGCAACATATCTTGCTGCATAAGCTGCTGATCGATCAACTTTAGTGGGGTCTTTACCTGAAAAGGCTCCACCACCATGCCTAGCAACTCCTCCATAAGTGTCAACAAGTATTTTTCTTCCTGTAAGCCCTGCATCTCCATGCGGACCACCTATAACAAATTTACCTGAAGGATTAATTAAAACTCGAGTAGATTTATCAAATAAATTATCCGGTATCACTGGCGTAATTACATGCTTTGTAATATCCGATGATATAGTTTCAATAGATGTGTTTTCATCATGCTGAGTACTAATAATTATTGTGTGAACTTTTTTGGGTTTTCCAAATTCATATTCAATAGTTACTTGAGATTTACCATCTGGTCCTAAATATGGAATTATTTTGTTTTTACGAACATAAGTTAATCTTTGAGTTAATTGATGAGATAATGACATAGTCATTGGCATAAGTTCAGGAGTTTCATTACATGCGAATCCTACCATCATTCCTTGATCACCTGCCCCGGTAGCATCTACTTCAGTATTATCTATAGAGTTAGTATTTCTATGTTCTAACGCAGTAGATACAGCAGCATTTATATTTGGAGATTGTTCATGTATTTTTACTACTACCTCACATGTTTGCCAGTCTATACCTGTATTAGGATTGTTATAGCCTATATCTTTAATTGTTTTTCTAGCTATTTCTTCATAATCAACTTTGGCAGTAGTTGTTATCTCACCTATTATAACTACTAAGTTCGTAGTTGTAGCAGTTTCGCATGCAACTCTAGCTAAAGGGTCTTGCTTGTAAATTGCATCTAATATACTGTCAGAAACTTGGTCACATAATTTATCTGGGTGCCCTTCAGTTACAGATTCTGAAGTATATAGATAAGATTTCGAGTCTATAAAACTGAACGCCATAGATTTTTCTCCTTTTTATAATTGCGTGGTTAGGTTCCAATTTCCCAACTTGCTAAGTATTTTTCTTGCTCATCCGTTAGTGTGTCAATATCTATTCCCATAGACATTAGTTTTAATTTTCCTACCTCTTTATCTATTGATTTTGGTACAGGATATACTTCAGCTTTCAATGATGAAGCATTTTTATACATATATTCTGTAGATAATGCTTGGTTTGCAAAGCTCATATCCATTACAGCGGAGGGGTGGCCTTCAGCTGCAGCTAGGTTGACTAATCTCCCCTCCCCTAGAAGGTAAACTTTTCTACCGTCTTTTAATGTATATTCATCAACAAAGTCTTTAACCCGTTGTTTTTTTACAGATAATTTATCTAACGCATCAATATTTATTTCAACATTAAAGTGGCCACTATTTGCTATTAAAGCACCATCTTTCATTGAATTTATATGTTCTGTATTAACAGCATTTAATCCACCTGTTAAGCTAATAAATATATCTCCTGTTTTTGAAGCTTCTTCCATTTTCATTACTTCATGGCCATCCATAGCTGCTTCTAAAGCTTTAATTGGATCGACTTCAGTAATAATTGTTTGTGCGCCCATTCCTTTTGCTCTTGTAGCTACTCCTCTGCCACACCACCCGTATCCTATTACAACAACTTTTTTACCAGCCCACAATACATTTGTAGCTCTTGTAATCCCATCAAGAGTACTTTGTCCAGTTCCATATCTATTATCAAAAAAATGTTTAGTATCGGCATCATTTACTGCTACTATAGGATATTTTAATTCACCTGAAGTTGATAAACTCTTTAATCTAATTACTCCTGTAGTAGTTTCTTCACATCCTCCAATGATATTTGTAAGTGCATCTGTTCTTTCAGTATGTAATAATGCTACAAGGTCAGCTCCATCATCTAATGTAATATTTGGATTAAAATCTAATACGGAATTCAAGTGTTGATAATATGTTGAATCATCTTCACCTTTAATTGCAAATGTAGGTATTCCATAATGACTTGTCAATGCAGCTGCTATATCATCTTGAGTACTTAGGGGGTTGCTTGCGCATAAGGCTACTTGTGCTCCGCCATCTCTCAAAGTTAATGCTAAATTTGCAGTTTCGGAAGTTACATGTAGGCAAGCACTTAAAATTAGACCATTTAATGGTTTATCTTTAGTAAAGCGTTTTCTAATCTGATTTAAGACAGGCATTTCTCTTGCTGCCCATTCAATTCGATTAATTCCTTTTTGTGTTAAAGATGTGTCTTTAACATCTCCTGTTAGGTTTTTCGGATTCAAGTTTATTCTCCCATAATTTAGTAGTATTTTTATATATTGTATATTTTTATATTAACTGAGTACAGACTTTAGTATAATATTTTTTCAATTTCTTTAGTATTTAGTTTTGAAAATTTTGCAGATTTGTATAAGAATTCAAATCTATTAATAATTTCATCCTTTGTTATAGATTCAAGTTGATTAATACTAAAACTTTCAACAGCAAATGATCCCATTACTGAACCAAATATAGAAGCTTTTCTTATGTTTTCATTATTTATATTTTTACAACTTGCTAAATAACCCATTACTCCACCAGCAAAAGAGTCTCCAGCTCCAGTAGGATCTATAGGTGTTTTTATTGGATAAGCTGGACAATAAAAGATTGAGTCATTGTAAAAAACTATTGAACCAAATTCTCCACGTTTAATGATTACAATTTTTGCTCCTTTTTTAGATAATGATTCTGCAGATGTGAATAGGTTTGGTTTTCCTGTTACCATTTTAGCTTCATTTTCGTCTAAAAATAATACATCTACCATTGTGAAAAGTTTTTCAAGTTGAATTTTTTTTGATTTAATCCAAAAATCCATACTATCAATCCCAATTAATTTCGGGCGTGGTTTCATTTGTTCTAAAACGTTTATTTGTAATTCTGGATCTATATTAGCTAAAAATAAATGTTCAGCAGAATTATTAGGAGATTTTATTTCAGGATTAAAATTAGCTAATACATTTAGATCTGTTTTTATAGTGTCACGTTTATTTAAATTATCTGAATGATATAAACCACTCCAACGAAATGTTTTTCCAGGATATGTTTGCAAACCGCTAATGCCTATACCATATTTTTCAAATAGATGGATATCGGTTTTTTTAAAATCTTCACCTATTGCAGCAATCAATTCAGTTTTTTTGAAATGGTTGCTAGAGAAAGAAAAATATGTTGCTGAGCCTCCAAGAGCTTCTTCAACAGTCCCGCTAGGTGTTTTTACAGAATCGTAGGCAACTGTGCCTATTACTAGTAGTGACATAATTGATTATTTTTCTGATCCATAACTTGTAGGATTTCCTTTTTCTATCCAAGTATCTGTTCCTTCAGTTATTGAATATAATAAACTTGAATTTATCCCCATTGCAGCCGACATTTCGCATGCTAATCCGCTTCTTACTCCTGCAGCACAAATGAAGATTAATTTTTTATCTTCTGGTAATTCACCAATTCTTGACAAAATATCATCTACAGGTATCAATAAAGCATCTTTAATATGCCCATTATTATATTCATCTTCTCTTCTTACATCAATGAATACTGTATCTGAAGAGTCGTACATTTTAGAAGCTTCATCTACAGAAATTCGCTGATATGGTTCTCCTGGTACTTGTGTTGGCATCAAATGCTCCTATAAATATTTTTTGGTAAATAAAGAAAGTTTGTCATCAATTTCTTTTGGAATTGAATCTATATTAGTAATGATAGCATTTTTAAGAGCATTAGAACATTCACAATCATAATCTAAATTTACTGAGGTACTTATTTTATAGATCATTTTTTTACTTGTATTGATATTTTTCTTTAAATTTTGTATAACTAATTCTACTGATACATCTTCTTCATTTTCATGCCAGCAATCATAATCTGTTACCATAGCAATTGTTGAATAACATATTTCTGCTTCACGAGCTAATTTTGCTTCTGGTATGGCAGTCATTCCTATTATATCAGCTCCCCACATACGGTATAATTCTGATTCTGCTTTTGTAGAAAATTGAGGACCTTCCATAGCTAAATAAGTTTTGTTTTTATGTAGAGGTATATTCAAATTCTTTCCTGTTTTAAATAACAATTTGTTTAAGCTTTTGCAAAATGGGTTTGCAAATGAAACATGAGCAACTATACCTTTTTCAAAAAAAGTTGAGGGCCTAGATTTTGTTCGGTCAATAATTTGATCTGGTATCACCAAGTGTAAAGGCTCTATTTCTTTTTGCAAACTTCCTACTGCACTTATAGATATTATTCTTTTTACTCCAATGGATTTTAATGCATATATATTAGCTTTTGTAGGTATTTCAGAAGGGTTTAGCTCATGGTTAATTCCATGCCTAGGTAGAAATGCGACTTTTAAATTATTTAATTTACCTATTGTTATTGTAGAACTAGGTTTACCAAATGGAGTATTAACATTTAGCTTTTCTATGGCAGATATTCCTTCAATATTATAAAGACCAGATCCACCTATAAATGCGATCGATGTATCACTCATTATTACCTTTCATTAACTTTTTTATATTTAAACCGTATGGAGGAGATATGATTCCTTTTTCAGTTATTATAGATTTTATAAATTTATTTGGAGTGACATCAAATGCAGGATTATATATTTTTATGTCATCTTGGATAATTTTAATATTGTTTATTCTTGCTAATTCTGTTCTTCCTCTTTCTTCAATTGGTATTTGTGATCCATTAGTAAGTTTCATATCTATAGTACTAGTTGGAGCTGCTACATAAAAATTAATATTATGAATTTTAGCTAGTATTGCTAAAGTATAAGTTCCAATTTTATTAGCTACGTCTCCATTTGATGTTATTCTATCAGCACCTACAATAATCGTGTTGATTTCGTTTAGCTTCATAAGGTGGCCAGCAGCTGAATCAGGAATTGAACATGCATCAATATTAGAATTTATTAATTCCCATATTGTTAACCTTGATCCTTGTAACAAAGGTCTAGTTTCAGTTGAATAAACTTTGGATATTTTTCCTTGATAGTTAGCATATTTAATAACTCCAAGTGCAGTTCCATATCCGCCTGTTGCAAGAGCCCCAGCATTACAATGAGTTAGTATTTTTGTGTTCTGGCTAAGTAGCTTTGCGCCTAATTTTCCAATATTATGATTCGATTGTATATCTTCATTATGAATTTTTATAGCTTCTTTGATTAGGGATTCAGTTATTAATGAGATGTTTTCAATATTATTTGCAACTTTCATCATTCTATCTATTGCCCATTTTAAATTTGATCCAGTGGGTCTAGAGTTGATTAATTTTAAAGCGATCAAGTTTAAATGCTTGAGGAGATTTTCTAATGATTTTGATTCTTTATTTTTATAAATCTCTATTGCACCTAGAGCAAGTCCATATGCTCCAGCAATTCCAATAGCTGGAGCTCCTCTGATCTGCATACTTTTTATAGCATTAATCATTTGAGAATAATTAGTAATTTTTATCCATTTTTCCTGAAGTGGTAATAATGTTTGATCGATTAATTCAACTTTTTGATTAAGCCATTTAATTGGTCTGAAGTCATCAGCTATCAATTTTATTTCACCTAATATTAAAAATTAATTTATTTAAATCATTTTAGTATAATATAAAAATATATAAGTTATTACTTATTTAGTATTATTTTTATCTAATAGCTTTATACATGCATAAAGAGTTTCTATATATGGCGTTTTGATTTGCATTAATTGGGCCAATTCAATTACAGATCCTAATATAGGTTCTATTTCCATAGAACGATTAGTTTCTAAATCTTGTAGCATTGATGTTTTATGTTTACCAACTTTTCCTGCACCTTCTATTCTTTTACTAATACTTACAGGGATTTTTACATCTAAATTATTTGCAATACTATATGCTTCATCCATAACTTTATATGCTAACTCATTTGTAAGCTTATACTTTACAATATCTTCTAAAGTTGAATTAGTTAACGCACTTACGGGGTTAAAGAATATATTACCTAATAATTTTAACCATAATTCATTTCTTATATCATTTTGAATACGCGTTTTAAAACCTGCTTTATTAAGTATTGTTGCAAGGTCCAAGGTGCTTTTGGTTTTTAGATTATCTATTTTACCAATTGATATTCTATTGCCCTCAATATGTTCTAATATTCCTGTTTTATTTACAATAACTGATGGGTATATAATACTTCCGATTATTTGAGATTTTGGGATCCACGAATCTATGATTCCTTTTGGATTTAATGATGACAAATTTAAATTTTCATATTTTGAATTTGTATAATGAAAGTACCACCATGGGATTCCATTTTGTGTGGATATTATTGAAGTATTTTTATCAATTAATGGAGCTAGTTTTGGTCCAATTTCGGCAATATTATGTGCTTTCACAGTCAGAAATAAATAATCTACTACGCCAATACTATTAAAATTATTAGTAATATACGGATATCCTTCTATAGTTTCATTTTCACTAATAATCTTGATCCCATTATTTTTGATTACATCAAAAGTTTTACCACGTGCTATTAAATGGACTTCTTCGTTTATAAGGTGAAGTTTTAAGGCTATGAAACCACCAATTGCACCTGATCCTATAATTGCAAATTTCATATTAATACACTTTACTATTCAGGTATTTTTGAAAATTTTTCAGCTACTATTCTTCTTTGTATTTTACCAGTTGCTGTACGAGGAATTGAATCTACAATTTTGATAGATCTAGGGCATTTGAATAGAGCTAAGCTCTTTTTACAATGATTAATCAATTCTTTTTCTGTTACGGGAGATTTTATAACAACTGCAGCTGAAGGTTCTTCTCCGTAAGTTTTATGAGGTATGGCAAATGATACAGCTTCTGAAACTGATGGGTGAAGTAGCAATGTTTCGTCTATTTCTACTGGGGAAATTTTTTCTCCGCCTTTATTGATTAATTCTTTTATTCTGCCCACTATTTTTATATAACCTTCATTGTCTATTATTCCTTCATCACCTGTTCTAAACCATCCATTTGAAAATGAAGAGGCATTTGCTTCTGGATTATCTTCATATCCATTAATTACATTATCTCCTTTAATTACAATTTCGCCTTGTTCATAATTTGAAAGCATATTTCCTTCAGAATCCATAATAGATATGTCTACATTTGTTCCTTTACCAACAGAGCCAGGGACTCTTTTCCCAGGTGCGAGTGGGTTTGAAGACATTTGATGAGCTGCTTCTGTCATACCGTATGCTTCTAATACGGGTATATTTAGAATGTTTTCCATTTCTAACATTGTTTGAGGACTTAATGGAGAACTACATGATCGTATAAACCTTAAGGTTTTTGTATATTCTTTAGGATTAGAATTGTTTTTTATTCTTGTTAATGCTGTTTGATGTATTGCAGGAACTGCTGATAACCATGTAACTTTATAAGATTTAATTATTTCCCAAAAATTTAAAGCATTAAATTTTTCAGGGAGTATTATTGTACCTCCAGTAGATAATGTAGATAACGTAGATGCTACTAATCCATGTATATGAAATAATGGCATAATACATAAGGATATATCTCCAGATGTTAATTGATAAGTGTTTGATATATTATTTATTGAAATATTTATATTTTTGTGAGAAAGAGGTACTCTTTTAGGCTTACTTGTTGTTCCGCTGGTATGCAGTATAAGTGCTATATCATTAGGATTATTATTTTTAGATAAATTTTTATTATTTGACTTGTTGTTTAATTTATTTTTTGGAATTAAATTAAATTTACCTTCATCATATTTGATCGTTATTTGATTAGCAGTTTCTGGACAGCCTAAGAGTGCTTCATTATCATTAGCTTCATCAGAAGTTATCAGATATTTAGCATTTGTATCTTCCATATAAAACTTGACTTCATTTGCAGTATAAGAAGGGTTTAATGGTGCTGCTGTAGCTATTTCAGAAATTGCAAGAAATGTAATAATGGTCTCTGGTTTATTAGTTAAATAAATCGCTATCCTATCATTTTTTTGTATCCCAAAAGTAATTAATTGTTTTATTAATAAATTAACATTTTCTATGAGTTCTGCGTAAGTAAAGCTATTTCCATTAGGTACAACTATGGCATTATTGTTAGGATTGTCATTTTTGAGTATATTTATTAAAGAAGATGAGTTGTTTTTTGTCATGATTAATTAATTCCTTATAGAATTATAAAAGGATACTTACTGTCACTTAATGTGTCAAATATATTGATTTGCAACTTGTTTTTATAGTTTTAATGCTGTATTGATTATACTAGATAATATAATCAACATAGAAGGTATACATATATATGGATCTTAATGGTGAAGAAATAGAAGAATTAAAATCTCATTCTGAAGCTCATTTTTGGCCACATGGTAGACTTGCAGGGCAAGTTTCTCCATTGAGATCTATCAAGTTTGTAAATGATGCAAAAGGGGTTTGGGTCGGAGATGTGGAAGGGAATAAATGGATTGATGTTTTATCTGGTTTATGGTTGAAAAATGTTGGTTATGGACGAGATGAAATTATTGAGGCTGTTTATAATCAGATGAAAGAGATTACTTTTTCTCCAATTAGTACAGTAAGTCCAGTTACAGTCAAGCTTGCAGCTAAAATTGCTAGTTTATCTCCTGATAAACAATCGAGAGTATATTTTGTTAGCGGTGGATCTGAAGCAGTAGAAACAGCTTTAAAGATGGCAAAAAATTATCATTTAAATAATGGGGATTCCAATAAATGGAAAATAATAAGTAGAAGAGGTTCCTACCATGGTTCAACGCATGCATGTATGAGTCTTGGGGGCGCCGTCGCTAGCGCAACTTATAACTTTGGGCCACCAATGCCAGGGAATATACACATATCTCAGCCTAATACATGTTCTGAAAACAAAAATTGTAATCTTCAATGTGCTTATGAACTAGATAAGGTTATTGAGCATGAAGGAGCTTCTACAGTTGCAGCATTTATTGGAGAGCCAATTTCTGCTGCTGCAGGAATTCATATACCACATCCAGATTATTGGCCGACTATAAGAGATATTTGTAATAAGCATAATGTTTTATTGATATGTGATGAAGTCATAACTGGATTTGGCAGGACTGGGAAAATGTTTGCAACTGAACACTGGGGTATAAAACCTGATATATTTACAATTGCTAAAGGTTTAACTAGTGGGTATCTCCCTATTGGTGCTACTGTGGCAAGTAAAAAAATTTCTGATGCTTTTATTGGAGATGAAGACTTAGCATTTAAGCATCTTATTACTTTTGGAGGAAATCCGGCTTCTTCGGCTGCAGGCTTGGCTAATATAAAGATTATGGAAACAGAAAATATGGTGGAAAATTCTGCAAAAATGGGTGATTATTTATATGAAAAATTACAATCCTTGTATAACCATGAAATTGTTGGAGATATAAGGGGTGGTAAAGGTCTTATTGCAGCAGTTGAATTAGTGAAAAATAGAGATACTAAAGAAAAATTTTCTAAAGATAGCGATTTAGTATCTAAACTTGAATCATTAATGTCGGAGAACCAATTATTAGGTAGAGCTGCGGATATTATACCTATAGCTCCTCCACTATGCATTAATGAGCAAGAAGTAGATTATTTAGTCGGGAAATTAGATAAAATTATCGATCAATTATCAAAAATGGTATAATAAATTTGGTTAGTTTTTAACTAATCAAAAAATACTAAATGTTTATGGAGGTAAATATGCCGTTTACAAGAGGCATTGGTATTCCCGAATTACTAATTATATTAGTATTGGTTATGATTGTATTTGGTGTAGGTAGATTACCTGAAGTAGGTGGAGCACTTGGAAAAGCTATAAGAGAATTTAGAAAAGTTCAATCCCCTGATTCCAAAGATGATACTACTAGTTCAATTAATGAAGATTCTGATATAAAAAAAGATGAAGTTAATTCCGGATAAGTTTTTACAGGCTCATTTAAATAAATAAGGCCACGCATATGGGAAATGTTGGAATAGATATAAAACGTGACATTTTAGTACCTATGAGAGATGGTGTTAATTTATCTACAGATGTGTATTTACCAGAAATTAAAGATTCTTATCCTGTTTTATTAATGCGTACAATATATGATAAAACACAGAGACATTTTATTGATTGGATTCCTAGATTTATTGAAAGAGGTTATGCGGTCGTTATTCAAGACTGTAGAGGTAAATATAGTTCAGAAGGGAAATGGGAACCCTACATAAATGAGGCTAACGATGGGTATGATTGTCAAGAATGGATTGGACAGCAATCTTGGTGTGATGGAGGGATTGGCATGTTTGGGTCTTCTTACGACGGGTATACTCAATCCCTAACTGCCCCACTTAGAAGTGAATACTTGAAAGCCCCTGTTCCGACAGTATCACAACAGGATAATTTTGGTCACTGGTATATAAATGGAGCACTTCAATTACATGTTCCAGCTACTTGTTTAATATTATGGGCTAGGGCTATTGGTGATAATCCAGATATGTCTAATTCTTATGAAATTACTAAACGACTTCCCTTAATATCTTCTGGAGATGGTGTTTTTGATTCTGAATTTATTCGTGATGCAATTAGGCATAATACTTTTGATGAATTTTGGAAAAATTATAGTTTGAGATATAAATATGATCAAGTTGAAACCCCTGCTTTATTTGTTTCTGGTTGGTATGACAATTTAGTTCATGAAACATTTAAACTTTTTAAAGGTTGGACAACTAAAAGTAAATCTTTAAAAGCAAGAAATTTAACAAAAATATTAATTGGTCCATGGTCTCATGGTAATATTGGTTCTGCTGAGCCTTTTGGAGATATTGAATTTGGTCCAAATTCTAAAATGGACTTCGCTGAAGAACATATGCGGTGGTATGATTCCAGATTGAAAAATATTGATAATGGAATAGATAATGAACCTCCAATTCATTATTTTTTAATGGGACAAAATATTTGGAAATTTTCAAATTCATGGCCACTTGTAAACACGAAATATACTTCTTTCTATTTGCACAGTTTTTATGGTGCAAATACAATTGATGGAGATGGTAACTTATCGCTTACTTTTCCTGAAGACGAACCTACTGATAATTATACTTATGATCCAGATAATCCTGTTCCATCACTAGGTGGGCAAATTATGGCTTCTAAAGCTTTTTATGAAATGATGAATACTACATCGGGTCCATTGGATCGTAGGCCTATTTACTCTAGAAAGGATATATTGATATATACTAGTGAAGAACTTTTGAGTGATATAGAAGTTACGGGTCCAATTAAACTTATTTTATATGCTTCTTCAAGTTGCTATGATACAGATTTCACAGGTACATTGATTGATGTACATCCTGATGGTAAATCTATAATAATATGTGAAGGGTTAATTCGTGCTAGATTTAGAGATTCAATTGAAATACCAAATTTAATAGATCCGGAAGAAGTTTATGAATATCATATAGATATGTGGGAAACTAGTAATTTGTTTAAAGTAGGCCATAAAATCAGATTGGAAGTTTCTAGTAGCAATCATCCCAGATTTGATAGGAATTTAAATACAGGTATGCATCCAGCAGATGATATGGATATTCAAATTGCTAATCAAAAAATTTTCCATAACTCTAAATATCCTTCTCGTCTAATTATTCCAATTATTCCTAATTAAATATCGGGATTTATTTATTTAAATTTTTTAACTTTTTCTTATCATTTTTTGCAAATTTTGAAGTCCATATACCTATTTCATATAATATTATTATAGGAATAGCTACTAGCGTTTGATTTACAGGGTCAAAAGTTGGAGTGATTATAGCTCCTAATATAAAAGCAATAACTATTGCAAACCTTCTTTGTTTAGCTAGAAAACTGCTAGTTACTATACCTAATTTAGCTAAGAAAAAAAGAACTATAGGGGTTTCAAAAACTATGCCCATCCAAAACAATAATGACAACATTAAGCTTGTATAATTTCCAATTCTTATGTATGGAGTTGCAACATCATTCCCGAAATTTAATAAAAAATTTATTGCTGGTGGAAATAATATACGGTATCCAAATAAAGCTCCACATATAAAAGCAAGTATACTTATAGGTAATAAAATATATAAATATTTTTTTTCTTTTGAAGATAAACCTGGTGATAAAAACATAGTTAATTGATATAACAAAAATGGTAATGATATAGAGAAACCAGATAGTAAAGATACTTTCATAGCTACTCCAATATATTCAGTCAATTCAGTGTATACTGGTTTTTGATTGGGTATTTCCGAGAACTGTTGAGCTGGATTCATTAATGTTTCAAGTATTTGTTGATGAAATATAAAAGCTATTGTCGTTGATAGAATTATTACTATTACTGACCATGTAATTCTTTTTCTTAATTCTTTTAAATGATCGCTTATTGGAATAGGATTATCATTCAATTTTATTGTCTTCATTCTCTATATCATTTTTAGGTATAGTCTTTATTTCTTGATCATTAGTGTTAAATTTAACTGGATTCAAATCATTTATATTTTTAGAATTAGGAGTATCGAGTTGATCATCTTTTGAATTTGAATTTTCTTCATCAATAATAATTTCTTGCATATCTCTTGCCATATCTTTAGCATTTTTAAGAAGTTTCCCAATGTTTTTTGCTGTTTCTATCATTTTTGCAGGACCCAAAAATATAAATGCAACTAATAAGATTATTAATAATTCGAAACTACCCATACCTAAAATATTCATTTTAATTTACCAAAGTATCTTTGTTATTTAATTTTTTATTTTTAATAATGTTGCTACACATTCTACATGATGAGTCTGAGGAAACATATCTATTGGGTCTAATGAAATTAGTTTAAAGTTTGATTGAGTTAATAATTCTAAGTCTCTCATTAGAGTTTTTGGATCGCAAGAAACATAGATTATTTTTTCTGGTGGATTATTAATTATTCCTTTTAAGGTGTCGACATGGCAACCAGCTCTAGGAGGGTCTAATATTAAGGTATCAACTTGAACATCTAAACTTGCTAGTATATCTTCAGTTTTGCCTTGAATAAATTCGATGTTTTCAATATTATTTATATTTTCAATAGCATCTTTTAATGCAGATTTAGATTCCTCTATTGCTATAATATTTTTCGCAAATTCAGATAAGGTTATTGCAAACGTACCAACTCCAGCATATGCATCGATAATTAAATTTGTATTTGTGTTTAGTTTTGATATTACAAGTGATATTAGCTTTTCAGCCTGTGTGGTGTTTACTTGAAAGAATGAAGGGGATCCAATTCTAAAAGTTTTATCAAGTAATTTTTCAGTATAATGACTTTGACCGGTAGATAAATTTATTCGATTTGAATTTAATTTAGGTTGTATAAGCCAGTCATTCGAATTTGTGCCATACCTTATACTCATCTGAGATGTTTCTTGAACTTTATTTTGTAGCTGTGAAATTGTTTTATTAATCCAATTATTCATTAATTGGCAGTTTTCAATTTTTATAAATCTTCTAGATATCCTATTAATAAATCCTATGGACCCTTTGTCTCTAATAGTAAACCTAGCATGGTTACGGTAATTAAATTCAGATTCACTAGGTATCACATCAGATATTTTAGTTTTTGCTAATGCAGGGTATTTATTAATTTCATTTAATATAATTTCTTTTTTTAGAGTTAATTGGTGAGAATATTCTATATGCTGCCATTGACATCCTGTGCATTGCCCAAAATAATTACATGGTGCAGTTATTCTATAAGGAGATTCTTTAATGACTTTTTCAACGAAACCAGATATTATCTGTTTTTTGCCTTTATTAAATTTATGATAATATATTGAAACAGTTTCACCAGGGATTCCGCCGAATACATTAATAGTTTCATTTTTATAATTTGCATAAGTATCACCATTGCTAGTAATACCAAGCAATTCTAAATTGTCTATTTTTTCAATATTTACTGTAGGCTTAAATATTTTTCCTATATCCATATATATATTATACCTTTTATACAGCTCTATTTTAATAAAAAATTTAGCTTCTATATATTAATAAATTTTGATATTATTAATATTAATTTGTTTAGGAGTATTATGGTTATACAAAGAAGGTTACCTGTATGGATGAAAGTTCCTATGCCGGGTGGTCCTGTATATACTGATTTAAAGAAGAAATTAAAATCTGCAAAGTTACATACTGTGTGTGAAGAAGCTATGTGTCCTAATATAGGTGATTGCTGGGAGAGGAAAACTGCTACATTCATGATATTAGGTGACATTTGTACTAGAGCTTGCTCATATTGTGCAGTTAGTACTGGTATGCCCACAGGTCTAGATTTAGATGAACCGAATCGATTAGCTGAAACAGTAGAAAAACTAGGACTCAAATATGCAGTTATTACTTCAGTCAATAGAGATGATTTGCCAGACGGAGGTTCATTTATATTTTCTCAATGTATAAAAAAAATTCGTATCAAGTTGCCAAATTGCAAAGTTGAAGTTTTAATTCCTGATTTTTGTGGCAATTGGGATTCTCTAAAAAGAGTTATAGATGCAAAGCCTGATACACTTAATCATAATATTGAAACTGTAGAGAGGATTTTTCATAGAATAAGAGCAAAAGGTGATTATAAATTATCTTTGGAATTACTTGAACGTACCAAAAAATTAAGCCCTCAAATGGTTACTAAGTCAGGTATTATGGTTGGACTAGGTGAAACTTTAGATGAGATTACTCAGACGATGAAAAATCTTAGATCCGTAGGATGTAATTTGTTAACTATTGGCCAATATTTGAGACCATCGAAGAAACATATTGCATTAGCAAAATGGTATACTCCTGTAGAATTTCAAGAGTTGTCAGAAATAGCATTGGATTTGGGTTTTGATAACGTAGCATCTGGACCTCTAGTTAGGAGCTCGTACCATGCAGATGAACAACATGAATCTGTATTAACTAAGGTAAAGTAAAAGGTTTTATCAAAACAAAAAATACTTTTAGTCAGATGATGGTAGGTTTCTTGGCTCTTGTACTTCCAGTATCGTATTACAGCACTTAGGATCTCCTTCACCAGCTTTTGTGCAAAGTGCAATTGCTCCACATACAGAACATTGATATCTTTTTCCTAATTTAGTTGGCACTATTTTACCTCAAGATAAAAGCATTTATTTTAATTCTAATAGGCTGTTGCAGCATTCTAAGTCACCCTCACCACCTTTAGTGACAACGAATTCAGCATTACATTTTTTACAAATATATCTTTTTCCAGTTTTGCTACTCAATTTAACCTCTTTATTAAAAGTTGATTATATATATTGAATTTTATTGAGTCAATTATTTTTTATCTTTGCAATAACTGAATTTGCTAATTTATAATCACGTTCCCCTTTTTTATAAATTGGTGGAATTAAATAGAAAGAATTAATTCCATTTTTTAAAAAAGTCTCAATAATACTTACAGTTTTTTCTATTCCATCTGAATCTTTTTGAGTATAGTCTTGAGTTAATGATTTAGATATGTTGTCATAATGAAGGCTATTTTGATTTACCATAAGTATCCCATGAAATATAGGTATATTTATTTTTTTTTTATATTTTTTAATATACTTTGAATGGAATCTTAAAAAATTATCAGGTTTATCAGAAGGTTGTGAAATAAGATAATGTGCTCCAGCATCTATTTTATTTTTAGTTAATTTGATTTCATTATTTGAAATCGAAGATGTGTTAACTGCCGCTCCAATGCAAAAGTCTGTGTCAGTGGAAATTTTATCATTTTTTAAGTCTTTTTCTTGGTTCATTTTTTTAATATCTTTGATTAAAGTAGTAGGAGTATAATCATCTACTTGTATAGATAAATCTTTTTCGTTAAAATTGTCACCCTTAAAAACAATTAAGTTATTTAAGCCTAATAGTTGAGCACCTTTTAATATGCTTTGAGTTGATAATTTATTCATATCTCTAGTAGCTAAGCTGAAAACGACTTTTTTATTAGTTTTTTCTTTAATTTGTTGTGCAACAATCATAGAAAATATCTTTATTGATTTAGATGGGTTATATGCTACAGAAATATAATCAGCATTTAGTTCTTTTGCATCTTTAAGAAAATTTGTATTTACAGATTTGGGAGGAGAGAAATCCACTATAAATATAGAATTTGTGTCTCTTTGTTTATGTAATTCAGTAATTTTTAGCAATGTTCACCTATTGCTCATAATTAATATCTCTAATAATATATTTATGTTTTGCTTTATCTTATATATAATAATTATTATGATTATCTATGATATATAATATTATACCTTATTCACATAGGAGTAAAAATTGTTAAATATTTTAGTTTGTATAAAGCAAGTAATTGATCCAGAAATGCCTTCTTCTGCATTCAGTATAAACACTAGTTCAAAAAAAGTTGAAGAGCCTGATGGTATTCCTCCAGTAATTAATGGGTTTTGTGAAAATGCTGTCGAGGCAGCTTTGAGGATTAAAGATGTTAGTGATGCAAATATTACAATTTTATCTATAGGGAATAAGTTTGTAACAGAGGTTATGAAAAAGCCATTATCTATGGGAGCAGATGAATTAATATTGATTGAAGGTCCTGAATTTGAAAATCTTGATCCTTTATCCACAGTGAATGTACTTAGAGCTGCAATACAAAAGTTAGGCAGTTTTGATTTGATACTATGTGGCAGACAAGCTTCAGATTGGGATAATGCTCTTGTTCCTCTGGGCTTGAGTGAGATGTTAGACTTTCCGTGCATTACCATTGGTCAAAAAATAGAAATTGTTGACCAAGGGTTGATAGTACAAAGAACTCTATCTAATGGTTATGAAATAGTTGAATCTTCACTGCCTGCACTTGTTACAGTCACTAATGAACTTGGAGACCCAAGGTATCCTAATTTAAAAGGAATAATGGCTGCAAGTAGAAAAATTCCTACGATTTGGAATTCTAAAGACTTGGATTTAGATTTGGAAACTTTGATTCCTAAATTAAAATTAATCGATCTTAAAATTCCAATTACTGATAAACAGTGTGAAATTATAGAAGGTGGTGATGATGAAGAAACTGGAAGGAACTTAGCTCTTAAATTGAGAGAAGCTAAATTAATTTAAGGAGAAATTTGTGGCTAATATATTATTATTTGGAGAAGTTTCTGATAAAGAAATAAGTTCTATTACATATGAACTTATTTCTGCTGCTAATAAACTAAAGTTTAATGAAGATGATAAAATAGTAGTAGCTTTATTATCAGAAGTCATTCCTGAATCATATGAGAATTTATTTTCCTATGGAGCAGAAACTGTGTGTCTAGTGAAAAATGAGCTTTTAAGTAGATCTAATACAGATGCGTTTATAATTGCATCAAAAGAAGTGTTTGATAAATTCAACCCTGAAATTGTTCTCTTTGCTAAAACTGATTTGGGTAGAGATGTTGCTCCAAGATTAGCATTTAAATTAGGTGTTCCTGTAGCTCAAGATTGTATTGATTTAGGAATTGATCAAGATACAAAAAAAGTTATGGTGACTAGACCGGTATACGGGGGTAGTGCAATAGCTACTTTGGTATTTGAAGATGTTGAGACTCAAATAGTTATTGTAAGACCTAAGGTTTTTGAACCTATTACTCCAACAGAAAATAGCAAGGGAGAGGTGGTTGAGCTAAATATTGAGTTAGATGAAAAATTGATTAAGACCAAATTTATAGAAGAAGTTGTAAAAGAGTCTGAAGGAATTCCATTAGAAAGTGCGAAAGTAGTAGTCGCAGGGGGAAGAGGATTAGGAGATGCTAAAAATTTTGATTTATTGAGAGAGTTAGCCGAAATATTAGGAGGAGCAGTAGGTGCTTCTAGAGCAGTATGTGATGCAGGTTGGCTTGATCATGAATATCAAGTAGGCTTGACTGGAAAAACAATAACTCCAGATTTATATATTACGGTAGGGATATCTGGCGCTAGTCAACACATGGCAGGATGTTCTAGTTCGAAAAATATAGTTGCCATAAATAAAGATCCTAATGCAAATATATTTAATTCAGCAAATTATGGAGTTGTTGGTGATTGGAATGCAATTTTGCCGGCTTTTTTAGAAGCAGTAAGAGAACTTAATTAAATATTTATTTAGGAGAATTATATGCAAGTATTTTGGAGAGAGACTAGACGAGGGCAGCGTCTAGTTCTGATAAAAGATGATGAATCCTACGAAGAAGAAATAGGTGGAGTAAGAGAAACAAAAAGAGGTTTTGATGCTTTTGCGAAAACTTTTGGGTATGATCCAGGAAGAGCTCAAAAAGGTATGTCAACTCTGGAAGAAGCTAAAACTTTTGTTGAATCATTTACACCATGGGATCTATATGCTGACACATCCGATATAGAAGTAGATATTAATGTAAGACCTAGAATTGAACCCTGATAAATATTAAGTTTTTCTATAAATTTATATAAATTTTGGAGCTTATTTATGATATATGATGGGCATGCTTATTGTTTCCCAAACCTTAATGGTTTAGGAGGCTTTAATGATTTTAAGACCTTTAATAAACATCAACAAATTGCTATTTCTCAGCATTTCCAACCTGTTTGGTCAGATATTGATAGAAAAATTATTAAAGACGTATCAAAAATCAAACCAGCCGATAAATGGTATATTAAATCAGCCAAAGATATTGATTTTAATCCAGCTCATAGAGGTAGATATGAATGGACAGATAAAGGTGTTAAGTATGTTAAACAATATATGCCTCCTTCTGTAGCAAATATGGAATATATGCCTGAAGATCTTATTGCTGAAATGGATTATGCAGGTGTAGATATGGCTTTATTACATAGAACACCATATCTGGGTATAGGAAACAAATATATTTATGATTGTGTTCAACATTTTCCTGATAGATTACAGGGGTTGGCTCATGTTCCAGAATGGGAAATATTTGAAAAATTAGATCAATCTATTGATAATTTGGTATATGCGATTACTAAATTAAATATGAAAGGTCTTCAATTTTTACCAGACCATATGACTCTTTATGGTAAAGAAGAAAATTGGGATAGTCCAGTATTCAAACCATTCTGGGATGCTTTTGCAGATTTAAACGTTCCTCTATTTATTACTCCAGGTTACAATTCATTACAAGGTACAAGTGATCTAATAGAAAATTTAAGTAATGAGTTGATTAAACTTGAGAAGTGGATGAAGAAATATCCTTCCGTAAAAGTTGTTTGGACTCATGGTTTGGCTTGGAGGTTATTTGTTAGAGGCGATGAAATGAAAATCCCAGAATTAATTTATAAATCTATGCCTACTGACAGCTCAAATTTTTATCTTCAATTACTATTTCCTGTTTTACTAGGAGATATATGGGATTATCCAATGAAACAAGTATTGCCTACTTTAAAAGAATTAAATAATAGAATTGGTTCGGATAGGCTGATTTGGGGAACAGATATACCAATGGTGATGAGATTTTTTACTTATAAACAATGTTTAGATCAAATATATATATATGGACGAGAAGTTTTGTCAGATAATGATATTTCAATGATTTGTGGTGGTACAATGAGTGAATTAATGACAATTAATTAATTATCTGCAATTTACAATTTTTTGAGGTGATAACTACGTGATAGGAATTATTGGCGGAACTGGATCTGAAGGTAAGGCATTAGCTGTAAGGCTTGCTTCAATTGGAGATGAAGTTATAATCGGATCTAGAGATGAAGCTAAGGCTAAAGCTGTTGCTGAAAATATAAGATCAAAATCTAGCAAATTTAAGATTAAAGGCATGAGTAACTTTAATGCGGCCCAAAATTCTGAATTAGTAATTATAACTGTTCCATATAATTCACAAAAAAATATTTTAAACGAGATCAAGTCTGAGCTAGCTAATAAAATTGTGATTAATACTGTAGTTCCATTAATATTTAAAAATTCTAAAGTCTTTTTAAGTAGCGTTACGGATGGATCTGCTGCATTAGAAGCAAAAAACATATTAACTAATTCATTTGTTATTGCAGCTTTTCAAACTATAAGCTCTGATCAATTAATTGATTTAGAAGTAAAAGTTACCAGCGATGTGATCGTTTGTGGAGATGATTTAATTTCTAAGCGATCTGTTGCTGAATTAATTAACCGTATGAATGGTTTGAGAGCTATAGATGCTGGTAGTTTGTATAATTCAATATATATTGAAAATTTAACTTGTTTATTAGTGAATATTAATAAAGTAAATAAAGTTAATTCTGCAGTTCAAATTACGGGTATATGATTTTGAAATATGAATTCAAATTTACATATAATCGCAAATCAGTTATCTAAAAATTTTTTGGTTGGTAATTCTTCTAATGTTGTTTTAAAAAATCTGAATTTTCAGTTAAAACAAGGTGAGTTTGTTTCAATTATTGGTGCAAGTGGATCTGGGAAAACAACTTTATTAAAGTTATTATCAGGCTTAATAGAGCCTTCGGCAGGTTATATATCTATCAATAATACTTCTCCTAATTCTTATAAGCGTAATAAGAAATTGGGTTTTGTTTCACAGAATCCAGCTCTTTTACCTTGGAGTAATGTGGAGGAAAATATAAATCTTGCTTTAAAAATAAATAGACATACTAATCAATTTAATGATGATGATAAAGTTAAAGATATGTTAAAATTTATTAAATTAGAAGGAATAGAAAATTATTATCCAGATCAATTGTCTGGAGGAATGAAACAGAGAGTCTCCATAGCAAGATCTATTATTTATAACCCTGAATTATTAATAATGGATGAACCCCTAAGTGCTCTAGATGAATTCACAAGAGATCAAATAAGGTATGAAATTTTGGCACTTCATCAAAAATATAAGCCGACTATAATTTTTTCTACGCATAATATTTTTGAGTCAGTAATTTTATCTGATAAGGTATTTATCTTGTCAGATAAATCTAAAAATTTTATTGAGAATGTAAAAATAAATTTACCACGTCCAAGAATTCCAGAAATAGAATATTCTTCAAAAGTATTAAATTATGTAAGTAGATTAAAGAATATAATTTATAATGATAAATAGTTCTGTTTAAATTAATAAATGGAGTAAGTTTTGAAAAATATTATTAAAATGCATAATGTATCTAAATATTATGGTAAGTTTAAAGCTTTATCTTCATTAACGCTCAATGTAGAAGAAAATCAAATATATGCATTGATAGGCCCTAATGGAGCAGGTAAAAGTACAGCTATTCGTTTAATGTTAGGTATACTGAATCCTAGTGAAGGCTACGTAGAAGTGTTAGGTAAAAGACCTACGCAAAAAAATGTAAAAATATTTAAAAATATGGGATATTTACCTGGTGAATTATCTACTTATCAGAAATTGACCGGCAATGAAGTGTTGAAGTTTTTTAGTAGTTTGAGGAATATTGATGATGATCAATATATAAGAAACCTAATTGAACGTTTAGATTATGATCCAAATAAATATATTAAAGAATTGTCTAAAGGTAACAAACAAAAATTAGGATTAATTTTAGCGTTTATGCACAAACCAGAATTGTTAATTTTAGATGAACCCAGTAGTGGGTTAGATCCATTAATGCAACAAATTACTATTGAACTTATTCAAGAAGCTAGACTGAATGGATCTACAATTTTTCTTTCTTCTCATATATTTTCTGAGATTGATAAAGTAGCCGAAAGAGTAGGTTTTGTTAAAGAAGGAAAGTTAATTGTTGAAGAGAGTTTAGAAATTTTAAAATCTAATGCCATGAAATCTATTGTTATATATTTTAAAGAAACAATACCGTTAAACTTGTTTGATAATATAAAAAATGTAAATTTAATTGAAACAAATAAAAATGTTGTCAAGTTAAATATCTTTGGCCCAATAGATGAAATAATTAAAGTCATAAGTAAGTATGAAATAATTGATTTAACAACCCAAGATCCAACATTGGAAGAATTGTTTATGAATTACTATTAGAATGATTAATTTATGTTAAAAAAAATATGGACAAAAGTTATATATGACCAGAAACTTTCTTTAGGTTTTTGGAATTTAGGATTTATAGGGATTTCTTTATTAATAATGTCTATGTATCCTTCTATTAAATTGTCTGGAGATGCTTTAGACCAAACTATTAAATCATTACCTAATGAAATGGTGGAACTTTTATATGGCGGTGCAGTACAAAGTATTACGACTCCTATAGGCTTTCTTAGTATGGAGTTGTATAGTTTGATTTTTCCATTTGGATTGATTATTTATGGCGTTACAAATGGAATAAATGCTATAGCTGGAGAAGAAAAAAATGGGACCCTAGAATTATTAGTTACTTTACCAATTACTAGAATACAATTAGCTTATGAAAAATATTTTTCATTGGTATTAGGGTTGTTACTTATAATTATTCCATTTTCCACTTTTATAATTATATTTAAAGGCTTATTTGGTTTAGAATTTAAACCAATATTAATAATAATTGCAGGCATAGAACTTTTTGCTTTGGCATTATGTTTATCATCTATAGGTTTTGCCTTAGCTACAGCAACTGGTAATAAGAGCATGAGTATTGGTATAACATACTCCATAACTGTTTTTTCATATTTATGGAATGGTCTCGCAGGTTTAGTCCAAGAAATAGAAAATACAAAAAGTATTTCTTTTTTTTATTATTATTCTGGAATAAAACCTTCATCAACTAGAATAGATATTGTAGAGTTTATTAGTATTTCGTTATTCTCTGTCTTAATAGTATCTATAGCAATTTTTATATTTAATAGACGTGATATTAGGACTTAACAATAATATATATTTAATTATTAGGGTAAAAAATAGTGTTGAAATTTAAATGGAGTTTCTTTAAAGATATGAACTCATTAGTTTATCCTTTTTTTAGTTTTTTAACTATTTTTTTGCTTTGGGAATTTGGTATAAAATATATTGGTATTCCGGAATATTTGATACCTAAGCCTACGGAAGTAATATCAAATATATTTTTAAATTTTAAACATTTTTCGTTGAATGCATTTTATACTCTATTTGAATCAGTAGTTGGGTTTTTACTAGGTTCTATATTGGGTATGTTATTAGCTATATTAATTTTATTTAATAGAAACTTAGAAAGGATATTACTGCCTTTAGCAATTTTAATAAAAGTAACTCCTATAATTGCTTATGCTCCATTATTAGTGATATGGTTCGGTTTTGGTGTATTACCTAAGATTATAATTTCAGCTTTAATTGTGTTTTTTCCTGTTTTGATTAATGCTATAAATGGATTGAAATTAGTTGATCAGGATACTAAAGATTTTTTTGATTCAATCAGTGCATCAAATTTCGAAATGTTAATTAAACTTAGAATGCCTAATTCTCTTCCATATGTTTTTGCGGCATTTCGTGTAACATTGCCTATGGCAATTGTTGGGGCAACTATTGGAGAATATTTTTCTGGAGGAGACAAGGGGCTTGGAAGTTTAATTTTTGTAGCAAATTATGGATTAGATTTAGATACCTTATTTTCATGTGCTCTAATTTTAGCTGTAATTTCTTTAATTTTAATTTTATGCCTTAATTATATTGAAAAAAAAATGGTAAGGTGGACATTTTTAGATTATTCTTGAATAATAAATTGAAGGAGTTTTGATGAATTATAGGAGTTTTGATGAATTATAATAGATTAAGAACAATCTTTTTTACTTTATTTAGTACTTTATTAATCGTAATTAGTTGTTCTCCTGACCAAACTATTGCAAATAATACAAAAGATGAAGTCGTATTTATGGCAGGTTTCAAAGCTCAAGCTAATTTACCATTTGCTGCTGTTTATGTGGCTCAAGAAATGGGTTATTTTACTGAAGAAAATTTAGATGTTGAAATTAGGCATTCTGCTTCAGGTGGGACATTAAGTTTACTTGCTTCAAAGACAATAGATATAACAACAAGTGATGCTGCAAATCTTGTTAAATTTGTTTCAGATCAAGATATTCCATTAACTTCATTTGCTCTAATAGGGCAGGTTGGACAACAATCATTTGTATCTTTAGAAAAATCAAATATAAATTCACCTAAAGATTGGGAGGGTAAAGTCTTAGGATATAAAGGTTCACCTCCACCAGAATATTTAGCTATTTTAAAAGCTAATCAAGTAGATAGGTCGAAAATAGATGAAGTTAGAGTAGGGTATAATCCTGCTGTTTTAACAAATGGTGATGTAGATATTTTATCAGTATTTAGATCGAATGAGCCGAATATAATTGAAAGTAAACTAGGTTACCCAGTAACAATATGGTCGCCTTTTGACTATGATTTACCTGTGCTAGGCCTGAATTATGTTACTCATCAAGATACATTAAATGAAGATTCAGAAAGTATAACTAAGTTTTTGCGTGCTGTAGTGAGAGCTCTATATTTCATCGTTGATAATGAAGATCAATCTATAGAAATGATTATGAAGTATGCACAAAATGAAGATAAATCACATCAAATTTATATGCTCAGGTCTGAAATTAAAGATGCTTGGAGCACAATTACTAAGGAAAATGGATTAGGATGGATGTCAGATAATCAATGGAATAGTTTTTATAAATATTTGAATGAATGGGGCGCTTTGGGAAAAGATATAGATATCAACAAAGTTTATACTACTTCTATACTTGAGGAAGTCTATAGTGATAGTAGTAATAAACTTGATTTAAAAAGGTAGCTTAGTATGATCAAGAGGTACAATGATGGAAGATAAGTTAGCTGTTGATGGTGGGAAACCAATAAGAAAAAATTTATTGAGAATGGCTAAAGTAAATTATGGTTATGAAGAATTAAGTCAAGTATTGGAAGTTTTTCAAAATGAAGTATTTTGTTCTGTTGACCCAAGAGCTTCAAAAGTAAAAGAGTTTGAGAAGTTATTTGCTGAATATATTGGTGTAAAATATGCTTTGTCTTTTAGCTCTGGTACAACAGCACAGCATGCGTCTTTGGTTGCAGCAGGAGTAGGTGAGGGTGATGAAGTAATTGTTCCTCCATTAACATTTGTTTCTACAGCATACACAGTTACTTTAGCTGGTGCTAAACCTGTATTTGTAGATGTTGATGACAATTCTATTACACTTAATCCAGAAAAAATTAAAAATGCGATTACTGATAAAACTAAGGCTATAGTTCCTGTTCATTGGTTTGGTTATCCTGCTGATATGGATAAAGTAATGAATATTGCTAGAGAAAACAAATTAATGGTTATTGAAGATTGTGCTCATGGCTTTGGTTCAAAATATAAAGGAAAAAATGTTGGTACACTTGGAAATATGTCTTGCTGGAGTTTGCAAGAAACTAAAACTATTACTTCGGCTGGTGATGGTGGAATGTTGATTACGAATGATGAAAATTTAGCTTTGATTGCTGAATCTGTGAGGGATCATGGTAAAGATAAAGGTAATCTATCAGATTCAACTCTTCCATACAATATAATTAGGCAAGGTAATAATTATAGACTTTCTGAAATACATGCAGCATTTGGAATTGCGCAATTAAAAAAAGTAGACCGATTTTTACATAAAAGAAAAATTTTTAAAGATTATCTTGATTCAGAAATCACGACTATACCAAATATTACTATTCCAAAAATCAACGAACATATCGAACATGGTAATTCAAATTATCCTGTTAGATTTAAAGAAGAAAATATGAAGGTTAGTATATCTGATATAGTTTCAGCCTTGAATGCTGAAGGAATAAATTGCATAGATAGGTTGGATGAATACCCTCCAGACCATACGATGTTTCGTGAAATTTGTGGTCCGGTAAATGCTCCTGTGGCTGAAAAGATTAAAAGAGAATTGGTGATTCTGCCATTACATCCTGGTTTAACATTTGACGACTTGAAAGATATCGCTAAAGCAGTTGAAAAAGTCGCTAAAATTTACTCATCTTAGGATTGACCAGGTATTTATTTGGCTGTTAATATTATTTGAGAGGATTATATGGATTTAAGTCCTTTAAATAGTGTTTTTCGATTTCTTGGAATCGGATGGTATGTAGTAATTTGTCTAATGGGAGGAGTTTTTTTGGGAAATTTAATTGATGGAAAGGTGAATTATAATTTCCCTATATTTACTATACTTTTCACTATTTTAGGGGCTGTACTCGCTTTCTTAGGTGTAGGTTTAATGATACGATCATTTATTGAAAAAAATTCAAGAGGAAGATGATTTTATAATGTCGGTAGTTTTTCGCAATACTAAGCTAATTTTAGTTATAATTATTTCAATAACTGTTTTTATTATTAGTATTTTAGGAGGTGCCCTAGGAAATCAGTTTGGAGGAGGGTTTTTAGGTGCTCCTTTGGCGCATATACAAATTTCTGCTGAAACTGTTACTAAGATTAAAATTACTGATGGGTACAAATATGCTTTGACCAATACTGTGATAGCTACTTGGTTGTCAATATTTGTATTGTTATTACTTTCGCTTTTCGTAAAAAAAAGTATTTCTGATGTTCCTGGAAGATTGCAATCAATAGCTGAAATAATTGTTGAATTCTTTCTCAATCTTGCTGAAAGTATGACAAGTCCTGAAAAGGCAAGAAAGTTTTTGCCTTTGGTGTTAACAATATTTTTATTTGTATTGACTTCAAATTGGTTAGGTATATTACCTGGTTTTGGTACAATCGGTAAAATTGAAAGCCGTGAAGATGCTATTCATCATGCACAAGATTTAGCTGAGATTCAAGGTAAGAAATTCCATGAGTCAGATGTTCACACTATTATATTTGATGGAGAAGGGTCCTTTGGTCTTTTGCCAATTGGTTCTATTAGGAATGTTAAAGATCATGATGACCATAGTTCTGATCATAAATCTGACGAGCACAAGCATAAAGCTGTAGAAAAAGGAAAACAGGAAGGACTTTTAATTCCATATTTTAGAAGTGCCAATACAGACCTTAATACTACTTTGGCTATAGCTATTGTTGCTATGGTATTAGTTCACTTTTGGGGATTTTCAATTTTAGGATTTGGGTCCCATTTGTCTAAATTTATTAATTTCAAATCTGGTCCAGTTGGGTTTTTTGTTGGAATATTAGAAGGTATTAGTGAATTTGCTAGGATAATAAGCTTTACATTTAGGCTTTTTGGAAATATATTTGCTGGAGAAGTTTTATTGTTTGCAATGGCTTTTTTGTTACCGCTTATTGGGATAATTCCATTTTTAGGATTGGAACTTTTTGTGGGGTTGATACAGGCTTTAATTTTTTCTGTGCTTACATTGGTTTTTGCATCTATGGCTACTGTAAGTCATGGTGATGAAGGCCACTGATTTTAAATAATTATTAAATAAAAAAATAAAATTATAAAATTTTTAAATGGAGGAAAATTTAATATGACAGGAGATATAGCAGAAGCAATGAAAAGTATTGGAGCTGGTGTGGCTATTGGATTAGGTTCACTAGGTCCTGCCCTTGGTATAGGAATGTTGGCTTCTAAAGCAATGGAAAGTTTGGGTAGAAACCCTGAAGCTGCTGGGCCTATTCAGCAAAATATGATTTTAGCAATTGCATTTGCTGAAGCGATTGCAATATATGCTTTAGTTGTGGCAATAATAATTAAGTTTGTGTAGTAAATATTTATTTGTATTATTAATTTTTAGAAAGCAGGATTATTATGAGCGCTTTAACCCCTTTGGGTTTAAATTTATCAGGCTTAATTACTCAGATAATAAGCTTTATAATTCTTTTTACTATCTTGTATAAATTACTTTATCAGCCAGTTATAAATATGTTGGATCAAAGATCAGCAAAGATAAAAGATAATTTAGATGCAGCTGAGAAAGCTAAGCAAGATATTGCAAAGAGTGAAGAGTCAATTCAGGATAGTTTAGAAGAAGCTAAAAATGAGAGACGACAGATGATTGTTGATGCAAAAGAAGCAGCAGCTAAATTTAGAGAAGATGAAATGAGTAAAGCTAAAACCGATATTGAGACAGAATGGCTTAAAGCTAGATCTGAAATACAAAGAGAAAAAAATGCAGCTATTGATGAAGTCAGGAAGAATTTTGCAGGATTAGTAATTACTGCTGCTGAAAAGGTAATTGATAAATCTTTGGATGATAAGTCTCATGATGAGGTTATAGAGAAAGTTTTGAAAAAATCATTATAGCCGCGAATTATTTATGAGAATTAATTTAATGGAGAAATTTAATTAATATGGCAAAGAAATCTTCATCTAGGAGGTATGCACAAGCTCTTTTTCAAATTGGAGCTGAGGAGGATAATGTAAAAATTCTCCTTGAGGATATGGAAAAAGTTAACGAATCTTTGAAAGAAGAAAAATTAGTGTACTTGTTGGATTCCCCTAAATTGAAGATATCAGAAAAAGTTAAACTTATTGATGATATCTTCAGAAAAAAAATTGATGAATCTATTCTTAAGCTGCTATATGTGTTGGCAGAAAATAAAGATTTTAAATATTTTTCTTCAATATATAATTCTTATAAATTAATGGTTTATGATTCTCTTCAGATTGAAATAGCTGAAATAATCACTGCTGTTAAATTGGACCAAAAATCAATTAATAATATAAAGAGTAAATTAGAAAATTCTATAAATAAAAAAATCGAAGTTTCAACTTCAGTTGATCCAGCTTTAATAGCTGGTTTTGTCGCTAAAATAGGTGATAGGATTTTAGATGCAAGTGCAAAATCTTCTTTAATTAAAATGGATAGGATGATCAAGAATTAATTAATAATTTTTATATAGCCAATGGAGGCATTTATGGGATCAAAAGGTGAAGAAATATCTTCTGTTATAAAGCAGAAAATAGTTGAATTTAATAAAGAATTATCTATGGTTGATAGTGGAGTGGTAGTTGAGGTAGGAGATGGAATTGCTCAGGTCCATGGTCTTTCAGGGGTAGGATTCAATGAATTAGTTGAATTTGATGGAGGGGCTTACGGGATGGCGTTAAATTTAGAAGAAGATGGTGTTGGGATTGTTATATTGGGAGATCCTAAAGGTATCAAGGAGGGAACTGAAGTTAGAGGTACAGGTAGGGTAGTTGAAGTTCCTGTTGGGGAAGGATTAATAGGAAGAGTAGTTAATGCTCTTGGGGAGCCTATAGACGGCAAAGGTAGTGTAGAATCTTCTGTGTCTAGAGAAATTGAATTAGTTGCCCCAAATGTAGCTATAAGAAAATCAGTCGATACTCCTTTGCAAACAGGCATTAAATCGATTGATGCTATGGTTCCGGTAGGAAGAGGTCAAAGAGAATTGATAATTGGAGACAGGTCTACTGGTAAAACATCAGTTGCTGTTGATGCAATTATTAATCAAAAAAGTGAAGATGTTGTTTGTATATATGTTGCTATTGGGCAGAAAGCTGGTAAAGTAGCTCAAACTGTAGGCTTACTTGAATCTCATGGTGCTATGGATCATACTATAGTAATTGCAGCCAATGCATCTGATCCTGCTCCAATGCAATATTTATCTCCATATTCTGGTTGTGCTATGGGCGAATATTTTATGCATAAAGGGCAAGATGTGCTAATTGTATATGATGATTTATCTAAGCATGCATGGGCATATCGACAGATGTCCCTTTTGTTAAGACGCCCTCCAGGTCGTGAAGCATATCCCGGGGATGTTTTTTATTTACATAGTCGATTACTTGAACGATCTGCTAGGCTTGATGACGAGCATGGTGGAGGTTCAATAACTGCATTGCCAATAATAGAAACTTTAGCAGGAGATGTTTCGGCATATGTGCCTACTAACGTTATATCTATTACAGATGGACAAATTTATTTGGAGCCAGAACTTTTCAATGCTGGTATTAGGCCAGCTGTTAATGCAGGTTTGTCAGTTTCAAGAGTGGGTAGTTCTGCTCAAACAAAAGCTATGAAAGGTGTGGCAGGTAGGTTACGGCTTGAATTAGCGCAATATAGTGAATTAGTCACTTTTGCTCAATTTGGGACTTCTGACTTAGATGATGCAACAAGGAATCAGTTAGAGAGAGGGCAAAGAGCTACAGAGATATTGAAACAAGTTCAAAATGCACCATTAACCTTAGAGCAGCAAGTTACAATCTTATTTGCTTTAACTAAGGGATTGATGGACGATGTCGAAGTCTCAGAAATACAAAATTTCGAAAGAGATTTTCATGTCTATATGGCTTCAAATCATTCAGATTTGTTGAATAAAATTGCAGATTCAAAAGATATAGGTAAAGATCTTGAGTCTTCTCTAGAAAATGCAATTAATGATTTTAAAAAAAGTGGATTTAGAAACGATTAAATATGCCAAGTGTAAGACAAATAAAAAGACGCATAAGAAGTGTACAAAACACATCTAAAATAACTAAAGCTATGTCTATGATAGCTGCGTCAAAAATGAGAAGAACTCAAGAAGCTGCTTTGGAGGGTCGTCCTTATTCTGAAAATATGATTGCGTTAATGTCAGATATAATATCTCAGATGGGTGATGATGACTATTCCCATCCTTTATTAGAAGTTAGAGAAGAGAAAGTAGCGAATTTAATTATACTATCACCTGATAGAGGCCTTACAGGGGGATTAAATTCTAATATAAACAGAGCTGTTGCAGAGTTTGCCAGTTTGAAGAAAAAAAATAATATACAAGTAGATACTATGGCAATTGGTAAAAAGGGTAGAGATTTTGTTAGCAATTTGAATTTTAACCTTAAGGCTGAAATTATAGGTATTAGTGATAAGCCTTCTTTACTGGATATTACACCACCAGTAAGTATAGCGATAGACAATTTTCAAAATAAGAAAATTGATTCTATATATATAGCTTATGCAAAATTTATTAATACTACTAATCAGAAACCGGTAGTCGAACCTATTTTACCTATTGATTCATCAGTTCTTAATAATAATGAAGCTTTAGGCTATATATTTGAACCTTCTCCTGCAGAGATTTTTTCTAAATTGCTACCAAGATTTGTAGAAATGCAAGTGTTTCATGCTTTATTAGAAAGTATTGCTAGTGAACAATCTGCAAGAATGGTTGCTATGCGTAATGCCACAGATAATGCAAATGAAATGGTTGAAGACCTTACTTTGGTAATGAATAAAGTTAGGCAAGAGTCAATTACAGGGGAGTTACTCGATATAGTTGGAGGAGTAGCGGCCGTAGAATGAATGAAATAAAAAAATATCTAGTTTTTTGGAGTATTTAATGTCAACAGGAAAAATTATACAAATTATTGGAACTGTAGTGGATGTGGAGTTTGAGTCGGAAAGTATGCCAGAGATTTTTAATGCTTTGCATACAAAAATTGGTGATGAAAGATTAATTCTTGAAGTAGAGCAGCACATTGGAAACAATGCTGTAAGGTGTCTTGCGCTGGGTCCTACAGAAGGACTAGTTAGAGGAATTGAAGCCGAAGATACTGGTGCTCCAGTAAGTGTGCCGGTAGGTGATCCTACATTAGGTAGATTATTTAATTCTGTCGGAGAAACGCTTGATGGGTTAGAAGTTATTGATAAAGGAGAACATTGGCCTATTCATAGAAAGCCTCCTGCTTTTGATGACCAAGCTACTCAAGTTGAAGTTTTAGAGACTGGTGTTAAAGTTATGGACTTGATGACACCTTTTACCAAGGGGGGAAAAGTTGGGGCATATGGGGGTGCAGGTGTTGGGAAAACAGTTATTATACAAGAGTTGATTCATAATATCGCTACAGTACATAAAGGAGTTTCTGTTTTTGCTGGAGTTGGAGAACGTTCAAGAGAAGGTAATGATCTTTGGCATGAAATGAAAGAGTCGGGAGTGTTGGATAGTACGGTTTTAGTATTTGGCCAAATGAATGAGCCTCCGGGAGTTAGGGCAAGGGTTGGTCTTACAGGATTGACTATGGCTGAATATTTTAAAGAAGAAAGATCTCAAGATGTATTGTTATTTGTTGACAATATATATCGTTATATTTTAGCAGGTATGGAAGTTTCAGCTTTATTAGGAAGAATGCCTTCAGCGGTTGGATACCAGCCTACTCTTTCTACAGAAATGGGAGATTTAGAAGAAAGAATTACTTCGTCTAAAAATGGATCCATTACTTCATTTCAAGCTATTTATGTACCAGCAGATGATTATACTGATCCTGGGATTGTTACAACTTTCGGGCATTTAGATGCAGTTGTGGCTTTAGAAAGATCATTAGCTGCACAAGCTTTATTTCCAGCTGTTGATCCATTAACTTCTTTTTCAAGAATTCTGGAACCTTCTATTGTTGGTGAAGAACACTATAATGTTGCAATGGGAGTTCAGCAAGTGTTGCAAAAATATCAGGAGTTACAAGATATTATTGCTATTTTGGGTATGGAAGAATTATCTGATGAAGATAGACTAACTGTTTCTAGAGCTAGAAAAATCCAAAGGTTCTTAACTCAACCAATGTTTGTTGCCGAAGTTTTTACTGGACAAGAAGGTAAATATGTGCCAATAAATGAAACTGTTCGTGGTTTTAAAGAAATATTAGAAGGGAAGCATGATGATATGCCTGAGCAAGCATTTTATATGGTTGGAACAATAGATGAAGCTGTAGAGAAGGCAAAATAATTTTATGAGTAAATTAAAATTAGAGATAGTTACAGCTGAAAAGTCAGTTTTTTCAGGTGAAGTCGATTCATTAACTGCTCCAGCTCATAGTGGAGAGATTGGAGTGTTACCTAATCATGCTCCTTTTCTTACTATGATTGATAGTGGAGAGATCCGTGTTGTTATTAATAATGAAGAAACTTTTATGGTTGTTAGTGGTGGATTTTTAGAAGTAATGCAAAATAAAGTTACTATTTTAGCTGATACAGTTGAAAGATTAGAAGAAATTGATCAGGAAAGAGCTCAAGAATCATTAGTAAAAGCTCAGCAAAAATTAAATTCTAAGGACTCTGATGTTGATTTTGAAAGAGTTTTAGCATCAATCAGAAAATCTCAAATTAGATTAAATTTAGTGAATAAAAGACGAAAAAACAGACCTGGTAAACCTAATGTTTCTTCTAGTTGATTATTGATATTGAAAGACTTAATTTATCTTGGTATGCTGTTCAAGATATTATTTAATTTTAGAAAAATAATTATTTTTTTATAGTTATGTAGAAATGGAGCCTATGATATGGAAGATAAGTCAAAGGATGAAATTAGCGAATCTCAAATAGCTGTACACTGGCGTGAAGAAGATAGGATATTCCCTAATACAAAATTCATATCTCAAGCTAATGCAGCTGATCCGGAAATATTTGAAAGGTTTTCTTTAGAAAATTTTCCTGACTGTTATCGAGAATATGGAGACTTACTCGATTGGGATCAGTATTGGCATACAATATTGGATACTTCAAATGCTCCTTTCTGGAAATGGTTTGTTGGAGGCAAATTGAATGCTTCTTATAATTGTGTAGATCGTCATTTGAAAAAATATGGAAATAAGGCAGCATTTATATGGGTTTCTGAAGTAGAATCAGAACCTGACAGAGTTTTAACTTATCAGGATTTATACGTTAAAGTAAATGAATTTGCAGCTTTGTTGCAGGATTTTGCTGGAGTTAAAGCTGGTGATAGAGTTACATTGCATATGCCAATGATGCCTGAGTTACCCATTGCTATGTTAGCTTGCGCTAGACTTGGAGCTATTCATTCCCAAGTGTTTGGAGGATTTAGTGGATCTGCATGTGGAGATAGAATAGTTGATTCAGAAAGTAATATTTTAATCACTATGGATTCTTATTGGCGAGCAGGTAAGCTACTTGAACATAAATCAAAAGCAGATGAAGCAGTTGAAAAAGCAGCTCAATCTGGTGTAAAAGTAGACAAGGTATTGATTTGGAATAGATATCCAGAAAAAGAATCTAATGTAGACTTGGTAGACGGAAGAGATTATTTAGTATATGACTTATTGAAAAAATATAGGGGAGAAAGAATCAAGCCTGTTGCTATGGCATCTGAATCTCCTCTTTTCATTATGTATACTAGTGGCACTACTGCTAAACCTAAAGGAATACAACATAGTACAGGAGGGTATTTATCCTATGTAGCAGGTACTTCAAAGTATTATCAAGATATTCAACCAGAAGATGTATATTGGTGTTTTGCTGATATAGGATGGATTACTGGCCATTCTTATATAGTATATGGACCTTTATCAGTTGGAGCCACAAGTGTGATGTATGAAGGAGCTCCAGCTGAACCAGATGCTGGTAGGCCGTGGAGAATAGCCGAAAGATTGGGTGTTAATATATTTCATACTGCTCCTACTACTATTAGAATGTTGAGAAATGCTGGCCCAGATGAACCTGCGAAACACAATTACCATTTTAAACACATGACCACTGTTGGTGAACCAATAGAGCCCGAAGTTTGGAAATGGTATTATGAATTTGTAGGCAAAAAAGAAGCTGTAATTGTAGATACTTGGTGGCAAACTGAGACGGGGGGTTTTTTGGGTTCAAGTTTACCTGCATTACAGCCAATGAAACCAGGTAGTTGTGGCCCAGGAACTTTAGGTATCAATCCTGTTATTCTAGATGAAGATGGTAATGAAGTAAGTCCAGGAGAAGGTAAAGCAGGAAATATTTGTATAAAAAATCCTTGGCCTGGTATCATGCAGACAATCTGGGGGGATCCTGATAGATTTGTTGAGACTTATTATAGTAAGTATTGTAAAGATTCGAAAAGTACTGACTGGAGAGATTGGCCATATTTTGCTGGCGATGGTGCAATGGAAGCAGAGGATGGTTATTTCAGGATACTTGGGAGGGTAGATGATGTTATTAATGTGGCTGGCCATAGATTAGGTACTAAAGAATTAGAATCTGCTGCTTTGACAGTTGATGGAGTTGCGGAAGCTGCTGCAGTACCTGCATTTGATGATATTAGAGGTAGGGTTCCTGAAATGTATATTGCGGTTAAATCAGATGTGTCTGACCATGATAAAATTTCTAAGGAAGTTATCCAAGCATTACGTTCAATTATAGGTCCAATTGCTCGACCTGCTCATGTGTGGGTTGCTAGTGATCTACCTAAGACAAGGTCAGGTAAGATAATGAGAAGGGTAATAGCTTCTATTTCTAATTTTGTAGATGTTGGAGATATTACAACTTTAGCTAATCCTGAAGTTGTAGAAGAAATAAAAAATAGTGTTCAAAATGAAAAAATTAAACTAGATGCAGTTCCTAAAAGTGTAACTCCTGAGATGATAGAAGAAATTAAGAGATTTGGAGAGAATTAAAAGGTTAATAAATTTATAATTATTGACACTATTTACACTCGATGCTAGACTTTTGCATAGCCCATATTGTGATTTTATATGAAAGGAATTTAGAACATTGACTAATGATGACCTAGAAATTAAACGAGGTCTTAAAGATATATATATTGACACGACTAAGTCAAGTTACATAGATGGTAAAAATGGCCGTTTATTTTATAGAGGTTATGACATAAATCAATTAGCTAACAATTCAACATTTGAAGAAACTTCTTATTTATTAATGCATGGTGAATTACCTAATGAAAGAGAATTAGAAAAATTTGATTCTGAATTAAAATCAGCTAGAAAACTACCAGATAAAGTAATTGAAATTATTAGAAATGTACAGTCTTCTCATCCTATGGATGTTTTAAGAACATCTATTTCTGCTCTATCAGCTTTTGATGTTGATGTGAATGATAATTCTCGAGAAGCTAACTTGCGTAAAGGTATAAGGCTTACTGCTCAATCGCCTGCTATTGTAGCTGCTCATGATAGAATAAGAAGAGGCGAAAATGTAATTCCTCCGGATGAAAATCTTTCACATGCATCTAATTTTTTATATACTTTAACTGGAGAAATACCAGATAAAGAAGATGGTAAATTATTAGACAAAGATTTTTTGCTTCATGCTGAGCATGGATTAAATGCATCTTCTTTTGGAGCTAGAATTACTGCCTCTACTCAATCTGATCTACATAGTGCTGTTACCACTGGAGTAGGTATTTTGAAAGGACCATCTCATGGTGGTGCTGCAGAATCAGTTATGAAAATGGCTATGGATATAGGTGAACCTGATAATACAGAAGAATATATTAAAAATTTGCTTAATAATAGAGGAAGAGTGATGGGCTTTGGGCATAGAGTTTATAAGTCAGTTGATCCAAGGGCTATCCACTTAAGAGATGATGCAAAAAAATTAGGTGAAAGAAAAAATCAGACTAAATGGTATTCAATATTAGAATCAATAGCTGAATTAATGGTTCCATATGCAAAAAAAGGCATTTGTCAGAATGTAGATTTCTTTTCTGGTGCTATATATTATTTAATGGGAATATCCGAAGATCTTTATACATCAATATTTACTATGGGTAGAATTCCCGGATGGACTGCGCAAGTTATGGAGCAATTTGAAAAGAATATATTGATTAGGCCTAGATTATTGTACGATGGATTGTTAGATATAGATTATGTACCTATTAAAAAGCGATCTTGAGAAGGTTTCTTTATAATGAGTGATGAGATTCAAACGAATTCTGAATGTGTACATCATTGGGTAATAGAAAAGCCAAATGGACCTGTTAGTTATGGAAAATGCAAAAATTGTGGCCAAAATTCTGAATTTAAAAATTCAGTACAAGGTAGTGGATGGGATAGGGGCCCTGGTGCAGGGAAATCTGAAAAATCTGACAAATCTGAAAAATCTGAAAAATCTGATGAAAATTAAAGACCTTATTTTAGTTTGATTATTGAATCTCCTGAATTAGATATACTGAATAAAATAAGAATTTATTCAAAAATAACGTTTGCAGATTTTATGGAAACTGCTTTGTATCATCCAAAAGGTTATTATAATAGTTCGAATAATATATCCAGCCAAGGGGATTACTTTACTAGTTCAGTATTACATCCATCATTTGCTTACTTGCTTACTATTCAATTTAGGCAGATGTGGAAAATTTTAGGTTCTCCAGATGAATTTTGGGTTATTGAAATGGGTTCAGGAACTGGTCATCTTGGACATGAAATATCTAAATTTGCGAATATTATTTGTAATGATTTTGCTATGTCATTTAGATATTTATCTTTAGATAGATATGTTAGTGATTCAAAATTCACAGAAGATTATGAATCAATCGAGCATATTTTGACAAATTCTATACCTTTAAAAAATATTGTTGGATGCTTTATTTCTAATGAACTTGTCGATTCTTTCCCAGTACATAGATTTAAAATATTAGATAAGAAAATTTATGAAATATATGTAAGCATTGATAACAGAGGTGAAATTAAAGAGGTGATTGATGAAGCTAGCAGTGATGCTATTATCAAACAAATTGAGCCTTATGTTAATTATTTACCAGATGGATTCGAAGGAGAAGTTAATTTAAAAATTGAAGATTGGATTAGAACTATATCTAAATCACTTTTGAAAGGCTTTGTTTTGACAATCGACTACGGAGATATTAGGTCAGAATTATATTCTCAATTTAGGTCTCGAGGTACACTACAGACATATTATCAACATATAAATTCAAATAATCTTTTTACTAAAATTGGTAAGCAAGATATTACTGCTCATGTAGATTTTACTTCTATAATTGAGAGTGGGAATTTATATGGTTTGAAAACTTTATCCTATATGTTGCAAAGTACATACTTAAATAATTTAGGTATTAAAAAAATTTTATATGATTTATCTAAATCTGATTTATCACAATATGAATATTATAAAAATCGTATAGCAATTATGGAATTAGTAAAACCTCAGGGATTAGGAGGTTTTAAAGTGGTATTACAAGAAATGAATACAAATATTGTTGATTCGAAAGATTTATTTAATTTCGATTATAATGAGATAAATTTCAAATCTCCAATATTAAATTCGAATTATTTGGATTTAGCTGACAGCAGATATTCACATCAATTAGATATTAAAAATTTTGAATCTTATTTTATTTAATTTTTTAATTTAGATAATTCTGTAAATATTTGCTCCATATCTAATTCGGATACATCTAAATAAATTTTTTTAAACTTTATAATTCCATTTTTATTGATTATTATTATGGCTCTTTTGGAAGTCCCTTTATTATTATTAAATACTTTATATAGTTTTGAAATTTTACCCTTAGGATGAAAATCTGATAATAATGGATATGAAATATTTCCTAAAGACATAGAAAAAGCTTTTTGAGATGGAGAAGGGTCTGTACTTATACCCAAAACTTGGGTGTTTATTTCTTGTAATTCAGGCATTCTTTGTCTGAATTTAGAAATTTGAAAGGCTCATCCTTCAGTAAATGAATATACATAAAAAGAAAGGATTATATTTTTTACACCTATATATTTACTTAGCGATATTTTTTCATCCTGATGAGAATTTAAAGTAAAATTAGGTGCTACATCTCCTATATTTACCATCATTAAATTCCTTTATACTTAGGTATTATTTATTGGCGACCATCTTAAATTAGGATTTCGAGCAGCTTTAGCTTCATCTACTCTACTGTTAGTAGTATTGTGAGGTGCATTACGAAGTAATTCAGGATTGTCTTTTGCTTCTTTACTAATTACTTTCATTACTTCAATAAAATAATCAAGAGTATCTTTAGATTCTGTTTCAGTTGGCTCTATTAATAAAGCTTCATCAACTATTAAGGGGAAGTACATTGTGGGCGGATGTATTCCATAATCGATTAACCTTTTTGCAATATCAAGAGCGCTTATACCGTATTCTTGTTTATAATTCTTTGCTGAAAATACTACTTCATGCATACAGGTTCTATTGAAAGGTAAATCGTAATAATCTTTTAATTGGCTACGTATGTAATTTGCGTTTATTACTGCATTTTGGCTAATTTGATTAATACCAGGTTCTCCTAAAGTTTTTATATATGAATAAGCTCTAACTAAAGCTCCAAAATTACCATGAAACGCTCCCATTTTTCCAACAGTATTTTTAGGAGAATACAATGAATATGAATTGTCTTTTTGATTTAGTCTTACAACTGGAGATGGGAGGTAATCAGATAAAAAATCTTTGATGATTACAGGACCTGCGCCAGGGCCACCTCCGCCATGAGGTTGAGTAAAAGTTTTATGTAAATTAGAGTGTATAATGTCAAATCCTAATTCACCTAATTTAACTCTACCTAATAGAGAATTTAGATTTGCTCCATCTCCATATACTATCCCACCTGCATTGTGAACTATTCTACATACATCTAAAATGTTTGTATCAAATAAACCGAGAGTACTTGGTAAAGTAATCATTAATCCTGCTAATGTTTCATCTACGGATGATTTTAGTGCTTCTATATCAGCATTTCCATTATGATCTGATGGCAAGGTTATTACTTCAAATCCGGCCATTGCAGCTGATGCAGGGTTTGTCCCATGGGCACTGTCTGGTATTAAGATTTTTTTTCTTTGAGGCTCTTCATTAGCCAAATGGTATGCTTTAGTCATTAACATACCCGCAAGTTCACCGTCCGCACCTGCCATTGGAGCTAATGATATATCATCCATTCCAGTTATTTCGCAGAGTGAATTTTGCAATTCGAACATTAATTTTAAAGCACCTTGAACTGTAGATTCATCTTGTAATGGGTGTAAATTTGATAGTCCTTTAATTGATGCGATTTCATCATTGATTTTTGGGTTGTATTTCATTGTGCAACTGCCTAATGGATAAAAATTATGGTCAATTGAAAAATTAAATTGGCTTAATTTTGAAAAATATCTTACTAATTCACTTTCACTTAATTCAGGAAGGTTAATATTTTCTCTAAGGTATTTATCTGGAGGTAATTTTTGCTTTGGTACATCTGATGGAGGTAATGTTGCTCCAACTCTACCAGGAGAGCTTCTGTCCATTAATAATTTTCTATTGATATCATTAATTTTTGTATTCATATAAATATCTTTCTATTTTATTTCCGAAAGTGCTGATACAAGGAGGTCTATTTCTTCTTTTGAATTTAGTTCGGTTATTGATATTAACATTCCATTTTCGACTTTATCGCTAATATCTAGTCCCCCGATAATTTTTTTCTCTAGAAGGATTTTATTAATTTCTTTTGGTGGTCTAGGGCATATTATTCCAAATTCCCTAAAAAATACTTTGTCAGATAATAAACTATATCCTGGGATTTTATTAATCAAGTTAGAAGCATAGTGTGCTTTTTGATAACATAGTTCTGCTATATGTTTAATACCTGATTTTCCTAAACTAGCCATATATATAGTAGACATCAGAGCAATTAGTGCTACTGAAGTACATATATTAGAAGTTGCATTTTCTCTACGTATATGTTGTTCACGTGTTTGAAGAGTTAGAACATAAGCAGTATTACCTTTTGTATCTTCTGTTGCTCCAACAATTCTACCTGGCATTTGGCGAATATACTTCTTTTTACATGTAAAAATTCCTACATAAGGACCTCCAAATGAAGTTGGAACTCCTAAAGTTTGCCCTTCAGCAACAGCTATATCTGCATCATAATCTCCAGGAGGAATAAACATCCCTAATGACATTGCATCTGTATATGCAACTAAGAGTGCTTCATGTTTATGGGCAATATCTGCAAATTTATTCATATCATCTATATTTCCATAGAAGTTCGGATTTTGGACAATAAGACATGTCGTGTCATCCTCCAATTTAGTTTGATTTTCTTCTATCATATATATTGAAAGCCCTTGATATTGAGTGTATGTTTTTAAAATTTCAATATATGTAGGGGATACAGTATTTAATATAGCTATTTTACTTTTCTTATTTATACGTGCTGACATTAATGCTGCTTCTGCTAATGAAGTTGATCCATCGTACATACCAGCATTGGCTACTTCCATATTTGTTAATAAGCAGCACAAAGATTGAAATTCATATTCAGTTTGAAGAGTACCTTGTGAAACTTCAGGTTGATAAGGAGTATACGATGTCATATACTCACTGCGAGTGCTTAATTGGTTTACTATCGCAGGTATGTGGTGTTGATAAGATCCTCCTCCTAAGAAACATGAATAATCGCCAGGGACAATATTCATTGAGCATATTTCGTCTATATATTTTTTTAATTCAAATTCGCTTAGTGGTTTTGTTAAATTTAAATTAGGGTTACGATATTTATCTGGAATATCTTTAAATAATTCATCAATACTGCTAACACCAATTTTATTTAACATATTTTTTCTATCTAAATCGGTGTTTGGTATATATGGGGAAATGTATCCTAAATCTTCATGAGTATTCAAATCATTTATTCCTTTATAAGTTGATCATATTCATCAGAGTTCATTAAGTTGTCAAGTTCATCAGTATTTATATTTTCCACTTTAAACATCCAGCCATCTTCAAATGGGGAATTGTTAATAAGTTCTGGGTTATTTATAAGTTCATTGTTTTGTTCAATGATTTTTCCACTTATTGGGGTGAATATGTCTGATACGGCTTTTACTGATTCTATTTCTCCAATTTTTTCAAACTGTGTGATTTTAGTACCTATATCAGGTAATTCTATAAATACAACATCCCCTAAACTGTCAGTTGCAAATTCTGTAATACCAATCAAAGCAGAATCATTACCTTCTGTTTTTACCCATTCATGGTCTTTGGAGTATTTTAGTTCTTTTGGATTCATTTGGCTTTCCTCCTTTTATAAAACGGAATTTTACATATATATGATTCTACTAATTTTTCTCTAATTTTTATTTGGATTTTTGTATTCAAATCAGAAAATTCTATAGGTACATACCCGAGTGCTATAGGCTTATTCAATGTTGAAGAATATCCTCCGCTTGTTATATTACCGATAATTTTATTGTTGATAATAATTTCATGTCCTTTTCTAGGTATTATTCTATCCATAACTTCTAAACCCACTAGTTTCCTTTTAGGTCCTTTATTTGCAATAGCCTCTAAGGCATTTTTTGCTATATAACCATTTTTGTCACTATAAATAAATTTGCCTAAATTAGCTTCATAAGGATTTGTTGACAAGTTAATTTCATTACCATGTAATGGTAAGCTAGCTTCAAGTCTTAAAATATCTCGTGCTCCTAAGCCACAAGGAGTTGCGCCGATACTAATTAATTTTTCCCATAAATTATGACCATCTTTTTTATCAGCAATTATTTCAAAACCATCTTCACCTGTATAACCAGTTCTGGCAATAGACACCTTGATTTTATCTATATTAATATTTTGTATGTTAAAAGGTTTTATTTGTTCCAAATTTGACAATGTAATATTTTGTAATAATTTAATTGAGTCTGGTCCTTGGTAAGCTATCATAACTGTGTTAGAGGTAATGTCATTTATTAATATATTAGAATTATTTGAAACAAATGAATCTATCCATTCTAAAACCACTTTAGAATTAGAAGCATTTGGGATTAATAAAAAGTTTTGTTTGTTTGTTTTATAGATTATACAGTCATCTATAATGCCACCTTCTTTATTGCATATTAAGTTGTACTTGGCTTTTCCAATTTCTATTTTTTCGATATCTACACTAAGAATTTGGTTTAAAATTTTAGAAGAGTCAATACCAGATATCTCTATTCTACCCATGTGGGAAACATCAAAAATACCTGACTTTGTTCGTACAGACTTAGATTCAGATAAAATGCTATTGTACTGTATTGGCATAGACCAGCCTCCAAAATCCACCATTTTTGCATTTTGTTTAATATGGGAATTATAGAGAGCTGTTCTTTTTAAATCATTTTTCATATTTTCATATTAGTTATTTTTTTATTAAATATATTAACTTTTATTTTATATTATCTATTATTACAGATCAATTCTTATTTAAAAAAGAATATTTGTTAAATATTGGTATTTATAGCATATTATTTGGTATAATTATTTATGTTGATATATTTTATACAGGCGAGGTTGTATGGTCATTCGAAATAGCTTTATATATTTGTTGATAGCTATAGCTGGAATAACTATATTTTTTACTATACTTTCTCCTTCTTTACAGGGGAATCAAGAGATACCCTTAAGTCAATTAATATCTATGGCTATCAAAGGGCAATTAGATACTATAGAAATTAATGGAGAAAAATTAACTGCAATGACAGTTGATGGTGAAAAGGTTATTTCTCGAAAGGAAAAGGAAGCAAGTATAGTACAAATACTTGAATCTTCAGGTTTGGACCCTTTAACTAGTAAGGTTAAAGTAAGCGTTAAGGGTTCTAGTGGCTTAAGTAGTCTTTTTAGTATATTAATATCATTTTTACCATTAATAATATTTGGTTCAATTCTGTTTTTCATGTTACGCCAAGCTCAAGGAAATGCTAGTCAAACTTTTAGTTTTGGTCGTAGTAAAGCAAAAATGTTCGTTGGAGATAGCCCTACTGTTAGTTTTGCAGATGTTGCAGGAGTAGAGGAAGCAAAAGAAGATTTACAAGAAGTTGTTGAGTTTCTTAAGTATCCTGATAGGTTTTTATCTTTAGGTGCAAAGATTCCCCGTGGAGTGCTATTAATTGGTCCTCCTGGTACAGGTAAAACTTTACTTGCAAGAGCAGTTTCTGGAGAAGCTGGAGTCCCTTTCTTTTCAATAAGTGGAAGTGAATTTGTTGAAATGTTTGTTGGAGTGGGTGCTTCTAGAGTTAGAGACCTTTTTGATCAAGCAAAAAGAAATTCTCCTTGTATAGTATTTGTTGATGAAATTGATGCTGTTGGACGACATAGAGGTGCAGGTTTAGGAGGCGGACATGATGAAAGAGAACAGACATTGAATCAGATTTTAGTTGAAATGGACGGATTTGATAGAAATATTAATGTGATAGTTTTAGCTGCTACAAATCGGCCAGACATATTAGATCCTGCTCTTTTAAGACCAGGAAGATTTGATAGACGAGTAATACTAGATAATCCAGATGTTAAAGGAAGAGAAGAAATTCTTAGAGTACATGCTAAAGGTAAACCTCTAGAAGAAGATGTAAATTTTGAAGTTGTTGCAAAACAGACTACTGGCTTTAGCGGTGCGGATTTGGCTAACTTAGTTAATGAATCAGCTATATTAGCAGCACGTAGAAAAAAAGAACGTGCATCTTTTGAAGAATATGCAGAATCTATTGATAGAGTTGTTGCTGGTCCTGAGAGAAAAAGTAGAGTTATTAATAAAAAAGAAAAAGAAATAACTGCATACCATGAAGGAGGGCATGCTTTAGTAGGGTTCTTCTTAAAGAATGCAGATAATCCTTATAAAGTTACGATAGTTGCTAGAGGTATGAGCGGAGGACACACTAGGTATTTACCAGAAGAAGACAGGAAACTTTGGTCAAGGAATCAATTTGAAGACATGATGGCCGCAGCAATTGGAGGAAGAGTTGCAGAAGAGATAATATTTAAAGAAATTACTACTGGTGCTAGTAATGATCTTGAACAAGCTACCAATATCGCTAAAACGATGATTACAAGATATGGTATGAGTAATAAATTAGGACCTAGAACGTTTGGTAAAAGAGAAGAAATGGTTTTTCTGGGTAAAGAAATAAATGAACAAAGAGATTATAGTGATGCTATAGCAGAATCAATTGATAAAGAAATAGCTGTTCTTATTGATAAGGCTCATAAATTAGCAACTAAAGTTATTAAAGATCATCAAGATGTATTAGAAAAACTAGCTCAACATTTAATGATTCATGAATCTATTGAAGGTGATGAATTAAAAGACTTATTAGCAAGTTAAATTTGTATATTTTATAAGTTATCAATAATTTTTTTGAAATCTTTTATAACTTTTATGTGATCTGCATTTGATTTTAATCCCATATTCATAGTGTTAATTGATATATGAGTTACTCCTATTTTATTAAGTTGAGTGATTTTTTTTGATATATCTGATGCATTAAAATTGTTTTGGATTGATAGAGGTACTTCTATTCCTATATCTTTTGAATTTCTTTTATTTATTTCTGCATAAGATTTTATAGCGTTTATTATTTGTAACCCTTCTTTAATTGTTTTAAAAAATCCAATCCATCCATCCCCAAGTTCTCCTACTCTTTTAAATACATTTTCATGATACCCTCCAAACCATATAGGGATTGATTTATTTATTGGTAAAGGGTTTATTCCAGCATTATTTATTTTATGCCATTTACCTGAAAAAGTAAGAGATTCATTTTGCCAGAGTTCTTTCATTAATTTAATTTGCTCTACAGATCGTACGCCACGATTAGAAAAGTTTTCATTTAATGCTTCATATTCAATATTATTCCAACCTGTACCTATTCCTAATCTAAGTCTACCTTCACTTAGAACATCTAATGTTGCAGCTTGTTTAGCTACAAGTGCAGTTTGTCTTTGAGGTAATATTATTATTCCTGTTGCAAATTCAATATTCTTAGTAATGCTAGCCATATATGAAAATAATATAAAAGGCTCAAAAAACATATGTTTATTGTTATATGGGCCAGTCCATCCTGGTCTAGTATCTAAATTTGCACCTAAAATATGATCGTAAGCAAGTATGTGATTATATTTTAGGTGTTCAGCTTCTTGGATATATTCTTTAATTAAATATATATCTGTTCCGATTTCAGTTTGAGGAAAAACTACTCCGAAATTCATTTATTTCCTTTATGTATATTATTAAAAATAAATTTTGTATAATTGTTTGCAATGGGCATTCGCCTATCTCTTCCAAAGTTTTTTGACGTAACTTTTATTCCAGGAGCTGATTGCCTTCTTTTATATTCATTTTTGTCTACTAATTTTATAATATCTTTGACTGTATTTTTATCATGTCCTTTATTTATGATTTCATTAACATTATTGTCATTTTCTATATATAAATTTAGTATAGAATCTAATTCTATATATTCTGGCAAAGAATCTTGATCAGTTTGATTAGGGCGTAATTCAGCACTAGGAGGTCTTTGAATGATTGATTGTGGAATTATATTCTTTTTTGATAAAGAATTTCTGTAATTAGCAAGCTTATAGACGTTTGTTTTATATACATCTTTTATAATTGAAAACCCTCCTACCATATCTCCATAAATAGTAGTATATCCTGTAGCTATTTCACTTTTATTCCCCGTTGCTAATATAAGTAAATTTTCTTGATTTGATAATGCCATAATGATGTTTGCTCTTATTCGTGCTTGGATATTTTCTGCGACCAAATTTGATTCCCAATTTGGAACATCATTTTTTAAAATTTTTTCATAGTGGTTGAATATTTCTTCAATTGGTATAGTATGTAGTTTAATACCTAAGTTAATTGCAAGTTCTTTAGTATCATTTATAGTTGTTTTAGAATTAAACCTGGATGGCATTGATATCCCATATACATTATCTTTACCTAATGCATCAGTAGCAATTGTACTAACTAGACTAGAATCTATTCCCCCAGACATAGCTATAATAACGCTATCGAAATTACATTTTTCTACATAATCTTTTGTCCCCATTATCAAGGCTTGGTATAAGTCTTTAATTTCATTAGTATCTAATAAATTATCAATATTATTTTTATTTACTTTACTAACTTTATTGTTATTTGGAATATAATTATTGCTTACAATTGTAGGTTTATTAATATATTTATTTGTTAATATATCTAAATCAATAGTTATTAAATCTTCTTGGAAACTTTTTGCCTGTGCAATGATATCTCCTTTAGGGTTTAACACAGTACTATATCCATCAAAAATCAATTCATCTTGCCCTCCAACTAAATTTATATATGCAATATATAAATTATTTGATTGTGCTCTATCTATGAGCATTGATTCACGTATTTTTCTTTTACCAATTTCGAATGGAGATGCATTTATATTAATTATGATTTGTGCTCCCATTTCACGTTGTTTTACAAATGGGCCATTATTATGCCAAATATCTTCACATATATTAATACCTATAAATATGCCATTAATATTAAATATAGTTGGGTTTTCTCCAGGCTTGAAATATCTTAATTCATCAAATACTCCATAATTAGGAAGGAGAGCTTTATGGTGTACTCCCTCTAATTTTTTATTTGAAATTAGCGCTGCAGAATTAAATATATCTGATTTAGCATCAACGAACCCGATTATTGCTGATATTTTTTCAGTTACTGGAATGATTTTTTCTAGTTGTATTATATTATCTTGTATAAATTGAGGTTTTAATAATAAGTCTTCAGGTGGATATCCAGTAATAGATAATTCAGGAAATATTACTAAGTCTGAATCTTGTGATTTAGCGAGTTCAATATTGGAGATAATTTTTTCAGTATTTAGATCTAAATCTCCTACAGTTGTGTTAATTTGAGCCAAGCTTATTCTGAAGTTATTCATATAATGAACATCTTTAAATTAAATTTTTTGGACAAATGATTCAATTCTATTTAAAGCTTCTAAGATATTTTCTGTAGAATTTGCAAAAGAGAATCTAACATAATCTTTACCGAACTTCCCAAAAGATTCACCATTTAAGGATGCGACTCCAGCATTTTGCAATAGATCATCTGCAAACTTTTTACTTGATATACCTGTTTCTTTTATATTTGGGAATACATAAAAGGCACCTTTTGGAGTTTTACAAGATATACCATTAATATTGTTTAACCCATTTACAATTATATCTCTACGTTTTTTGAATTCTGATACAATTTTGTTTGCTTCATCTTGCGAACCAGTTAATGCTTCTTTAGCAGCAATTTGAGTGAAGCTAGCAGTACATGAGACACTATTTGTCATTAATCTAGAAATTGGCTCTACCAATGGGATCGGCATTATCCCGTAACCTATTCGCCAGCCAGTCATTGCATAAGTTTTAGAGAATCCATCTAATATTATAGTTCTTTCTTGTAAGCCAGGGAATTTAGTTATACTTTGATGGGAACCTTCATATAAGTATCTACAATATATTTCGTCAGATAAAATAATTAAATCTTTATCAATTGCTATCTTTGCTAAGGCTTCAAGGTCAGAATCAGGAATAATACTACCACAGGGGTTATTTGGTGAATTAATTATTATCATTTTAGTATTATCAGTGATTTGATTAATTATTTCATCGATATTAAAACTAAAATCTAATTCCTCATGTAATTTCATAGGAATAGGCGTTCCACCAGCAAAATTGATCATAGATTCATATATAGGGAATCCTGGGTTTGGATATAAAACTTCGTCACCTTGTTCAATTAATGCAAGAATACAAAAAAACATTATAGGTTTACCTCCAGGTGTTACTACAACATTTTCTGAAGAGATAGGTATTTTACGTGTTGAAGAAATTTCTTCAGCAATTTTTTCTCTAAGTTCAGGTAATCCAGGGGAAGGTCCGTAATGAGTATAACCTGATGATAGGGCAGAGGATCCGGCATTAATAATATTTTCAGGGGTGTCAAAATCGGGTTCTCCTATTTCAAGATGTATGACATCTACACCTTCAGCTTCAAGTATTTTTGCTTTGGCTAATACTTCAAATGCAGTTTCAGTTCCTAGCCTATTCATTCTTTTTGCTAATTTCATTTTTTTCCTCATGATATTTGTTACAAATAAATTAGTTTTTGTATGTTAAAATTATTATATTCAAATTTTAACATAAATTGCATCGGAGTGATTTTGTGAAAGTATATTTAGCTGTTCCAAGAGGTTTTTGTGCAGGTGTTGTGCGTGCAATTGATATTGTTCAATTAGCATTAAAAAAATTTGGTCCTCCTATATATGTTAAGCACCAAATAGTACACAACCAATTTGTTGTAAATTCACTCGATGAATTAGGTGCGATAACTGTAGAAAATGTATCTGATGTTCCAATGGGTTCAAATGTAGTTTTTTCAGCACATGGTTCTCCTCCTGAAGATTATGAAATAGCTAGATCTAGGAATTTAAAAGTTATTGATGGCACTTGCCCCTTAGTTACTAAAGTACATAATGAAGCTCATAAATATTCGAAAGATGGTAGGAAAATAATTTTAATTGGACATAAAGGGCATCAAGAAGTCATTGGGACTATGGGTCAAGAACCAATGGAATTATTTGATGACAGAGAAGATAAAGAATTACCTAGTTGGAATAAGGAAGACCCTGTAGTTGTATTAACTCAAACAACTTTATCGGTAGATGATACTGAAAAATCTATTAAATCTATAACAGATAATTTCAAAAATGTAGTAGTCAAAAATGATCTTTGTTATGCAACTACTAATAGGCAAGAATCAGTAAAAGTGCTAGCTAAGAAGGTTGATCTTATATTAGTAATTGGGTCATCTGAAAGTTCTAATTGTAATAGATTAAGAGATGTAGCAATTGATAATGGAGTTCAATCTTACCTTATAAATGGATCTAAAGATTTAGATTTAGATTGGGTAAAAGATATTGATAAAATTGGTATTACTTCTGGCGCTTCTACTCCTGATTTACTAGTAGATGAAGTAATTAATTTTCTGAATCCTGATGAAGTTGTTGAAGTAAAAATAACTGATGAAAATGTTAGTTTTGTTTTACCGGATGAATTTAAGTAATTATAATGTTTAATGGAGATGAATTGATATATGAAAATTTATATTAACAGCTTATTAAGTGGTGCTAAAAATGCTAGAGGGACTGTAATCATAATTGATGTATTTAGAGCTTTCTCAACTGCAGCATTTGCTTTTGTTGGAGGTGCGGAGAAAATAATTTTAGTAGATGGAGCACAAAAAGCATTAGAATTAAAAAAGAAAGGTTATGGAGATATTTGTTTTGGAGAAGTAGATGGAATTAAACCAAATGGTTTTGATTTTGGTAATTCTCCTTATGAAATTTCAAATTCTAATATAGAAGGTAAAGTATTAATTCAATCTACTATGGCAGGAACTGCGGGAGTTGTGGCAGCAAAAAATGCAGATGATATTTATTTAGGCTCTTTAGTAATTGCTGAAGCAACAGTAAAAAGTATAAAAAAATCTAAACCTCAAATTATAGATATTATTGCTATGGGAAGCGGAGGTGAATTTCGGACTGATGAAGATGAACAATGTGCGTTATATTTAAGAAATTTACTAGAAGGTAGGCTGCCCGATATAGCAGCCGTGAAAAAATTGATACTTACAGGAAATGAATCAGATAAATTTGATGATTCAACACTGACTCATTTTCACCCTCAAGATAGAGAATTAGCTCTTCAGATCAATTCTATTCCATTTGCAATTAAAGTTAAAAAAATAGATGGTTTGTTGATTGCTTCTCCTGTTGACACCCATTAAGATCAAATTTAAGTATATAAAAAAGAACAGGGTGTGCAACTTGAATATTAAAAAGAGTTATTTTTCTTTGTGATTATGTTCAAGGATTCCTTTTCCTTTTAAAGTTTTGATTAATTTTTCAACACGGAATAATGCTAGTATTCCTAACCCTCCAAAAACAAAATCCATAAAGGTTTCGATTACAACCAATAAAGACCATCCTTCTATAAATACCTCCTGGATGCATAATGACAAGATCATATTACATTTAAATCTAAAGGTACGTACTACAGGGATCCTAAATAAGACAAATAAAATAATTTACTTGAAAGTATAACTCTTCACATGTGAATGAAAATAATTATTACTTATTATATTATTTTAATTCCTAGTAGATTCAGATTCATCATCTGATTCAGATTCATCATCTGGTTCAGGTTCATCATCTGGTTCAGGTTCATCATCTG